>ERZ1673736.522-NODE-522-length-60744-cov-9.212674_pt1 | contig 60744 bp, 55 predicted proteins | sample MGYA00580212_ERZ1673736 | MGnify/ENA primary metagenome ERZ1673736 (study PRJEB41218, sample SAMN15661752) | gut metagenome | host: Homo sapiens | place: Canada: London | collected 2015-08-20/2019-03-30 | study: EMG produced TPA metagenomics assembly of...
CAGCGTCCCAATCATTATGAACCGGGACGCTGTCGTTTATGCTCATGTCGGTTTATTCAAACAGGACGTTCAGCTTGCTGTTCAGAATCAGATCGGCATAAGCAAGCGGGTCATTGTAGATCAGATAATCCAGCTCTGACCGCTGGAAGCGGTTGTCAGCAGCTTCGCTTTCAACGGCGGTGAAGTCAATGGAAATCTGGCTTCTATCGTCAAAAACCAATTCTACGCAGGCTGTGTCTATGTTGAATTGATAGGATATAAGTTTGCTCATGGTCATACCTCCAAGATGTTTTTTGAGGTGAATCAGGCAGTCAATTTCCGGGTGATTATTGGCGGGAATCATATCGAAATCTGCTGCAAATCATTCAAAATATAAATCGTTGCGAACGGTTAGTACGTATAAAATAGCTGGCTACAAAACGGCTACAAAATTCGTAAGGAACCTATGTACAGCCCGAAATACGTGGATTATTTGGACGAAAAGTGCATCGAGAGTGCATTTTATAACCCTAAATCAAAGCTCAAGACTTGAGTGGGAATGATTTCAGAGACCCGGAAAAGCCTGATATGACTGTGTTTTTGAGGGATTGAAGCCCTCTGTGGCAACGATTTGGCAACATTTTTTCATTATTCATAAAAAGAGAGCTAACTGATTTTGATTAGTCAGTTAGCCCTCTTTTTATTTAATACCCTCTTAAATTATGCAGTAGGTCGGAAAGTTCTTGATTAAAAGCTATAAAGTTAAGGAGGTACTCTTCGGTAATCTCAAATTGCCTATTTCCATCCTTTACTCTTTCTTTTGTCGCCAATATCTGTTCGCCAGATGCGTTTGTAACGCGATAGCTATGAATAATTCGATTCCGCATTTTAATAATTTTGGCAAACAGTGTTTCAATTTTATCTCCACATTTTGAAGTGATGACCTCATGAACACTTCCCTTGAGATGCCCTGATTCTAAGTCTATTAGATGATACCAGTCGTATTTATCTAAGTCATCACATTTAAGGATATTCTCAATGATAAAGGCGTTATTTGAGTTAAAAACACAAATAGCACTCCCTAACAGTTCGCGGTATTGCTTGGTAGGTAGAGATTGTCTTGTATAGCTTTCGTACATCTTGCTTTCCTCGCACCTTATCTTTTAATCAAACATCTTGTACTGGTAAATTACAAAGTTCCTGCGAAGGTACCTTTGCCCAGCACTTGGTCTTATCAAACTCCGGGTAATGGTAACGCCATTTGTCGTAATACTCTTTGGAGATTTCGCCCGCCTCCAGCATGGCAGCGGCCTGCTGCCAGGAACAGAGCATCTCTTGCAACCGGGTAGCATCCTTGTTCTTCCGCACATCGACCTTTAAGCAGACTTCGCCATCCATCTCGCTGACCATGAGCCCATAGTTGTCCTCCAAGGTAAACAGGGTGTGCATGAGCCCCACATAGGAGTTTATGTCCAGAACAGAGAGCGCACATCCAGTATCTCAGCCAAGGCGGCGGTAAGGTCTGCCTTTGGGGTTCTTGATCCTGTTTCGTACTGTGCAAGGCGCACATCAGCAGACTTCTCTGGGAAGCCCAGTGACATGCCGAGATATTTTTGTGTCATCCCCCGCAGGAGACGGAAAAAGTGAATCCGTTCGCCAATCGCTATATCGTCAACTCCAATCGTCGGTTATCTTTATAAAAGCGTAGCAGAAATGCTTAGGAAAGCCAAGAGGATACTAAATAATTTTATTTAATTTATTTTGCGTACGCCAATTGATATAAGCTATTATGCTTAGTATGATTGAATCAAGAAAAGCATATTTGCTTAGTTATGATGGCCGAAGAAAATTTTTGAAAAATTCTTGGGTGCAAAATCTAAAAAAGTGGCAGTAAAAAGTAAGGAGGTCTTTATAAAAACAAAATTAGCAGGCAGAAACAATCAACGAGAAAAGGTGGCCGTAAGGCCGTCCTGAACGGAGCAGACTTTGCTCCGGCGAGGGGGGTGAGATTGCCGCAAGGCTACGACTCGTACTCCTTGACTTTCGGCCACGGAAAACACTCACCAGGCGGGGACAAAGCCCCCACACCACCCCATAGGGCGCAAATGCGCTTTTGATGGCCGATAGGCTGTCAGCGGTGATTTCAAAAATTTTTGATTTCACTGTTGACAAATGCCAACCTGCCACATATACTAATTATATCAAAATATTTTGATATGAGGTGAGACATGGAAACAGCGTATCAGGAGCAGGCCAAGGTATTTAAGGCCCTCTGCGATCCAAAGCGCCTCGCGATTTTGGAACAGTTAAGGAGCGGTGAAAAGTGTGCCTGTGTCCTGCAAGAGCCGTTAGGCCTGACCCAATCTGGCCTTTCCTACCACATGAAAATTCTTTGTGACTCCGGCATTGTTGCCAGCCGCCAGGAGGGTAAATGGACGCATTATCGCCTAAGTTCTCCGGGACGGGATCATGCGGTGGAACTACTGAAGAAATTGACAACTTCAAACGCAGAGCAGGAGGCGTCCTGTTCTCGGTGTGGATAGAAACGTCATCTAAGTGGATGGCGTTTCTATCGGCAAAATACATCAAAAATTTTTGATGTATTTTCCGCCAATGGAAAGTGAGGTTTTTGTATGGGCGTGTGGGATTTCATTCAAGACCAGGTGCTTGGCATGAAATGGCTGAACGAACTTCTTGGTGTTGGGCTGTCGGCGCTGGGCTTGGATGTAAATGGACGCATAGGCGGAAGCATTCAGTTTTTCATCTATGATGTTTTAAAAATCACGGTGCTGCTCTGTGTACTGATTTTCACGATCTCCTATATCCAAAGTTATTTCCCTCCAGAACGGAGCAAACGCATTTTAGGGCGTTTCCGTGGGATTTGGGCAAATATCATTTCCGCTCTCCTGGGAACCGTAACGCCTTTTTGTTCATGCTCGTCTATTCCGCTGTTTATTGGTTTCACAAGCGCGGGGCTTCCTTTGGGTGTGACATTTTCTTTTCTGATTTCGTCTCCAATGGTCGATTTAGGAAGTCTTGTCCTGCTCATGAGCATTTTCGGTGCAAAAGTGGCTGTTGTCTATGTGATCCTTGGACTTGTGATTGCGGTGATCGGCGGCACCATAATTGAGAATCTGCGTATGGAAAAGTACGTTGAAAGTTTTGTGCTTTCGGCTGGCAGCGTTGATATTGAGTCTCCAGACCTGACGATCCAGGAACGGCTCACCTACGCAAAGGAACAAATGCTTGGCACATTCAAGAAAGTGTTCCCCTATATTTTAATCGGTGTCGGGATTGGCGCTGTGATCCACAACTGGATACCGGAAAGTTGGATTGAAACGGTGCTTGGCAGCAGCAATCCCTTTGGTGTGATCCTGGCTACTATTGTTGGTATTCCGATGTATGCGGATATTTTCGGCACAATTCCTGTTGCAGAGGCTCTGCTTTCCAAGGGGGCACAACTCGGCACCGTCTTATCTTTTATGATGGCTGTCACCACCTTATCTCTGCCATCGCTTATCATGCTCCGTAAAGCTGTCAAGCCGAAACTGCTGGCGTTGTTTATCGCCATCTGCACCATCGGTATCATCATTGTCGGCTATCTGTTCAATGTGTTCCAATTCATTTTGATTTAATTTTTAGGAGGTAATGAAACATGGGACTGTTCAGCAAGAAGAAAGAAGAACCTGCGTCCTGCTGCTGCGGCGGCAACTGCACCCCCGAAATGATGGCCCAGGCGGAGGCGGTCAAGTCCTCCGGTGGCGTTAAGGTGCTTGGCTCCGGGTGCGCCAAGTGCAACGCTTTAGAGGAGGCCACCCGTGAGGCGCTGGCCGAGTTGGGGATGGACACTGCCATCGACCATGTAACGGATTTCACGCAGATCGCCGCCTACGGTGTAATGACAACCCCTGCTCTTGTGGTAGATGGGAAGGTGGTATCTTATGGCAAGGTTTTGAAAAAAGACGAGGTGAAAGCCCTCATTCAGAAGGCAAGAGGATGATTTGTAGCAACCCCTGCCGGGGCCGTCAATGGTCGAGATGAACAGCGCACTTGTGCGCCTCCATTGACCTCCCCGCCCGGACTTGCTCTGTGGTTATCAAGGCGGGCAAGCCCCTTACGACAAGAGCCTTCCCGTTATTGTTATGTACTCACCAAACCACTTCTACTTTATCCAGGAGTTTTTTCTTTTTTACTTTTCCCCTTACTATTCATACTTCCAACGCCCAAAGCCGCCCCCTCCGCCCTGTTCGGGCGGAGGGGGCGGCTTTGGAGCCCATTGTCCCATGTCCGGCCTGGAATGGGACGCTCAGCAGAATAGGGCGCGCCTGGCCTCCTCCTCCAGTATCCCGGCAAAGACGTCCAGATAGCGGGGGTGATACATCCGCCGGTTGGTCACCAGCTTCAGTTCGTTCCGCATGTCTAGATCCGGAACATACAGCCGCCGAAGAATGGGCTCCGGCCCCTCCAAAAGGTGCCGGACGTCCCGCAGGTGCATAGCTGGGCAGAAGCAGGCCCCCAGGCCCTGGGCCGCCATCCGGAACTGGAGGTCATAGTCCCCCGCCGTGATTTGAAATGCGGTGGCGAGCCCGTGCCGCCGGAAAAAGTCTGTAATCCGGGCCTGAGTCTTGCTGATGGTCGGGCTGAAGATCAACGGTAAGCGCGATAGCTGCGTCTCGTCAATGGTATCCCCTGCGACCCCTTGAGGGAAGCAGCGGTCCAGCAGGGCCCCGGCAATCACGAGATAGACTGTCTCCGAGCCCACCGGCGTGAAGCAGAAGTGGGGACGCTCCTCCGGATCTACACCCAGGAACAGGTGCAGCGTCCCCTGCCCCAGCTTGTCTTCCAGAACGGCCGTGTCCCCGTGGACCACCTCCAGGCGCACGTGGGGGAACTCCCGGCAGAATCTGGCCGCCGCCGGGGGGACCAGGATGCGCGCCCGCGCGATGCGCATCCCCAGGCGGATGGTCCCCTCTGTATCCTCCCTCAGGTCCCGGAGCCGGTCTTCCAGGCTCTCCTCCAGCAGCCGCACCTGCCGGTAGGTGGCCAGCACGGCCTCCCCTGCTGGGGTCAGGGCAAATCTGGGCCGCCGCTCAAACAGGAGCCCGTACTGCTTTTCCAGACGCCGGATATGGTTGCTCATATCCTGCTGGCTCACCATGACCCGCTCCGCAGCCCGGCTGATGCTCTCCTCTTCCGCCACGGCCAGAAAGTATTCCAGACTGATATTCACCGCTCTCCCTCCCTAAATACAACTTTTTTGTTTATAAAATAAATATAAAATGTGTTTGCGGTTTTGTCAATCCGCTGGTACACTGCTAGATGAACACAGCCGCACAGGAAAGGAGCGCTGAACATGCCAGAGGAGAAGATGCACTTTAAGGATTACCGAAGCGGGATGCTGACCAACGGGATTGAGCGGGCGGCTCACCGGGCGCTGCTGTACAGCACCGGTCTGGACCGGGAGGACCTGGGCAAACCCATGATCGCAGTGGTCAACTCTTTCACCGAGATGGTACCAGGCCACTTTCACCTGCGGGAGCTGGCGGACTTCGTTAAGCAGGGGATCATCGAGGCGGGGGGCATCCCCCGGGAGTTCAGCACCATCGCCATCTGCGACGGCATCTGCCAGGGGCACAAAGGGATGAGCTATCCCCTGCCCAGCCGGGAACTCATCGCCGACTCCGCCGAGTACATGATCGAGGCCCATCAGTTCGACGGCATGGTGATGCTCCCCGGCTGCGACAAGATCGTCCCCGGCATGCTGATGGCCGCCATGAGGCTGAACATCCCTGCCATCGTCATCCCGGGCGGGCCCATGCTCCCTGGAAAGTACAAGGACATGGAGGCGATCACTCTCACCGACATGCGGGAGCTGATTGGCCGCACCCAGACCGGCAGGCTCACCGAAGACGAGTTGATGAAGATCGAGGAGGCCGCCCTGCCCGGCGTTGGCACCTGCTCCATGCTGGGCACAGCCAATACCATGAGCTGTCTGGCCGAGGCCCTGGGCATGAGCCTGCCCGGCTGCGGCCTGGCCCACGCGGTGAGCGCGAAAAAACGGCGCATCGCCAAGCAGTCGGGCCGTCGGATCGTGGCCATGGTGAAGGAGGACCTGACGCCCCGTAAGATCATGACCCGGGAGGCCCTGCGCAACGCCATCAGAGTAAGCATGGCCATGGGAGCATCCACCAACAGCACTTTACATCTGCCCGCCATCGCCCATGAGGCGGGCATCCACATCACCCTGGATGACTTTGATGAGCTGAGCCGGGAGATCCCCTATCTCTGCAATATCAAGCCCTCCGGGCAGTACCCCCTCAGTGTACTGGAGGAGCAGGGCGGGGTCCCTGCGGTGATGAAGGCCCTGGAGCGTAAGCTGGACCTGGAGCAGATGACGGTCAGTGGAAAGACGGTGGGCGAAAATCTCGCCGGGGTTGAGCTGGTGGAAAACGATGTCATCTTCTCCCTGGACCACCCCAAGAAGCCAGAGGGCGGCCTGGCTATTCTTCACGGCAATCTGGCCCCCAAGGGCGCAGTGGTGAAACAGGCGGGGGTCAAGCCCAGCATGCACTACTTTGAGGGGCAGGCCCGGGTCTTCACCTCCATGGAGGAGGCCAGCTGGGCGGTGTCCAACGACAAGATCCAAAAGGGGGACGTGCTGGTCATCCGGTACGAGGGGCCCAAGGGTGGTCCTGGGATGCGGGAGATGCACATGACATGCTCCCTTATTGTAGGCCGTGGGATGGACGAGGACTGTGCCCTGGTCACCGACGGGCGCTTCTCCGGCTCCACCCGGGGGCCCTGTATCGGCCACGTGTCCCCGGAGGCTGCCGCCGGCGGCCCCATCGCCGCAGTGGAAGAGGGTGACAGAATCATCATCGATATCCCCAACCGCACCCTGACCCTCTGTGTCCCGGAGGAGGAGATCCAGCGCCGCCTGGAGCGGGTCCGGCACATCCACAAGCCGGCTACCCCGGCGCTGGAGCGCTACGCGGCCCTGGTCACCAGTGCCGATCAGGGCGCGGTGCTCCAGCTGCCCCGGGAGCGGTGACGGCTACAGCTGTTTCGGTGTAAGCATCCGTGTTTGAACATATTCTGCCTGATATGATTTGGAGTGTGATATGGTATGAAGCTGCCTGAGCGCATCACCGTTTGCGAGGTAGGGCTGCGGGACTGCGCGCTGAGGGGCCCATGGGCCACCCGGGAGACAGCTATGTGCTGCGGGCGGGAAAGAACAAGGACATCCTGCTGGACATTCCCACCGGGCAGGGGGGCAATCCCACCCTGAGATAACGAGACGGCGGCCCTCTCCCCTGCGCAGGCCCGCATACAAAAGAATGACCACGAGAGTCGAGACAAGACCTCCCTGCTGGAGCTGCTGTTCCGCAGGGAGGTCTTCTGCTGCTTCCGTCCCGCTTTGCCCGCAGCTTCGGCAGCCGGGACAAAAAATTTTGTTCCAAAGTGAAAGGAATCGGCTTCCTTCTGCACATATAGGGTGTAAGGCCTTTCAAGGAGAGACATATATGTTTTCAAACGAAGCATTTGCCCGAACCGCGGAGCGGTACATGGACACCATCTATCGCGTGGCCTATGGCTGGCTGAAAAATCCGGATGACGCAAATGATGTGACGCAGGATGTACTGATCGAGCTGTACAAGACAGAAAAGGCGTTTGAATCGGACGCCCACCTCAAAAACTGGCTCATCCGCGCCACCGTCAATCGCTGTAAGATGCTCTTCCGCTCACCGTGGCGCAGGCTGGAGAACATCGATGACTACACCGAGACGCTGGGATTTGAGCATGAGCGGGACCAGGAGCTGTTCAAAAGCGTCATGTCCCTGGACAAGAAATACCGTGTACCGCTGCTGCTCTTTTACTATGAGGGGTACTCCACAGCGGAAGTGGCATCCATGCTCCGTATCCCGGAAAAAACGGTCAGCACCAGGCTGTTCCGGGCAAGGGCAAAACTCAAAACGATTTTGGAGGAGGAATCACCATGACAGAGCAGGAACGGTTTCAGAGGGCATTTGCCCCACTGCATGCCCCCTCCGACACACTGACGGAGGTAATGAAAATGACAGAGCAGACGCATAGAAAGAGCGGCCGCAGGACCGCAGTCATCGCCCTCGCGGCCGCACTCCTGCTGGCTACGGGAAGTGCGGCTTATGCGGCCGACCTGGGGAGCATCCAGCGCAGGGTGCAGCTTTGGCTCCACGGCGATCAGACAGACGCAGTCATGACAGTAGAGCCGGGGCACTATACGCTGGAGTACACAGATGAAAACGGCGAGACACAGCAGCGCGGCGGAGGCGGTGTGGCCTTTGAGCCGGACGGCACCGAACGGCCGCTCACCCCGGAGGAGCTGATGGAGCATCTCAACGCGCCGGAGGTCTCCTATGAGGATGACGGCTCGGTGTGGATCTACTATTACGGAGAGAAGCTGGACATCACCCATCAGTTCGACGATGACGGCGTTTGTTATGTACAGCTCACCAACGGGGAGGAGACTGTCTACCTGACTGTCAAGTATCAAAACGGCTATGCGATGAGTTCGCAGAAATACCTCTCTCCCCATGAGTTCAACTGACAGGAGCAGCATTGAGCAGCCCCGCATGGCGTGCCATGCGGGGCTGCCTTCTTTCCGCCCTCCTGCCCCGGAGGGCCTCTATTCTATCCCCAAAGGCTGCTCCTTTGCCCTCTGCCGGCCGCAGCAGAAGTCGCACTCCGGCTCGTGGTCGTCGATGATCCCCGCCGCCTGGAGGTAGGAGTAGATGATAACGGAGCCCACGAATCTCATCCCCCTTCCCTTCAGGTCCCGGGAAACTGCGTCGGACAGGGGCGACGATGCCCGGAGGAGCCCGTCCCGGTGGACCACCTGCTCCCCCCGGGTGAAGTGCCAGAGATAGTTGGAAAAGCTGCCGAACTCCTCCTGGATTGTTAAAAAGATCCTGGCGTTGTTCACCGCCGCAGCGATCTTCCGCCGGTTGCGGACGATGGAGGGGTCGGCAGCCAGGGCGTCCATCTTCTCCTGGGTGTAGGCGGCCACTTTGCGGCAGTCGAAACCGTCAAAGGCTGTCCGAAAGCTCTCCCGCTTGTTCAGGATACACTCCCAGGACAGCCCCGCCTGAAAGGATTCCAGCACCAGCAGCTCAAAGAGATAGCCGTCATCATAGTGGGGCCTCCCCCACTCCTCGTCGTGGTAGCGGATATAGCGGGGGTTTTTCAAGTTGACCCACCTGCATCGCCTTCTCTCCATGGGCCCCTCCTTTACGGCGCGGTGCTGTTGTCGGGGACGAAGAAGCGGTCCGTCTCCACCCCCTCGTGGTCCAAAAGCCAGAGCTTCTTGTCGATGCCCCCGGCGTATCCGGTAAGGCTGCCGTCCGCCCCCACCACCCGGTGGCAGGGGATGAGGATGGAGATGGGGTTGTGGCCCACCGCGCCCCCGACCGCCTGGGCTGACATGCTGGCCCGGCCCAGTCGGGCAGCCACGGTCCGGGCCAGTGCGCCATAGGTGGTCACGCTCCCATAGGGGATGCGGCACAGCTCCTCCCAGACTGTCCTCCGAAATTCCCCGCCGCCGGGGTCCAGCTTCAGCTCACCGGAATCCGGCCGCTCCCCCGCAAAGTAGCGGGACAGCCAATCCCCGGCCTGGAGCAGCACGGGGTGGCCCTCCATGGGCTCCGCCGGCTCCTTCAGGGAACCCAAAAAGTATTTCTGTCCCTCCAGCCAGAGGCCGGCCAGTGCGTCCCCCCTGGCCGCCAGGAGCAGAGCCCCCAGAGGGGACTGATAGTGGGTGGTATAGACCATCGCTGCACCGCCTTTCCAAGTCTTCCATAGCGATCCCAGGGAGTTCCCCATGATCCGCCCGTTTTTTACAGGTCATCCTATTATACCACAGGATTGCAAAAATGACGGCCATTTTCTGCCCTAGGCAGGATTTTTCTCTGCCTGTCCCCGGCAGGCGTCGCCTACGCCCGAAGCATTATCTTCTCCGCCGAGGCGGAGAGCGAGGCTATGGCCCAGCTGCCCAGTAAGGAAATTGCCGCGCTCGCGCGGGTCACTGCGCCGGTTGCCCCGCATATGAAGCAGGGATTTGAGGACATCCCGTTGGGAGAGAAATGGCCATCAACACCGCCAATATCATAGGAGCGCTTTACAGAGGGCTGCGTCCTGCCCCGCCCCCTGTTCCCCAGCGGGTTCATCTGCTGTGAGCCGCTCCCGGACAAGGTGGACTGTGTGGTGTTCTGCTCCAAGAACCGCCGGCCCATCCTCCCCTGCCTCCCCCCCCCGGCAGCGCTAAATTTGTCAGCTTTGTGTATAGATTTTGTTAAGAAATTATTGTAAAATACAACTGTTGATAGATACAACAATAAAAAGGGAGGCAGGGACCATGCAGGACCGGAGCGAGATTTTCCGCCGCATCAAGCAGCAGTATTTTCGAGAGCAGCTGGCGCCTCTGGGATTCCAGCCCATGGACGGCATGATACTCTACCTTCTGTGGGGCGGAAACTGCCTGCGTCAGGAGGACATCGCGGCCCAGACCGCCCTGGATAAGGGGGCAGTAGCCCGGAGTGTGGCCCGTCTGGAGGAGCGTGGCTTAGTGGAGCGCTGGGTGAGTGACCAGTGCCGGCGTGAGAAGCAGGTCTCCCTTACCCCGGCTGGGGAGGAGCGCGCTGGGGCCGTCCAGAAGATCCTGGAGAGCTGGAACGACATCTGCTGCCGGGGGTTCTCCTCCGAGGAACGGACACTGTATAACAGCTTTTTGTCCCGGATCATCGAAAATGTCATGCAATACAAAAGAGGAGAGGAAGGGGACGATGGTTAAAAATCTGACAGAGGGCAAGCCTCTCAACCTGCTGTTTTTCTTTGCCCTGCCTATGGTGGCGGGCAATCTGTTCCAGCAGCTGTACAACATGGTGGACACCGCTGTAGTGGGCAAGTTCGTGGGGGAGGACGCGGTGGCAGCGGTAGGCTCCTCCTTCCCCATCGTGTTTTTGTCGGTGGCGGTGGCCTCCGGGCTGTCTATGGGCTGTAACGTGGTGGTCTCCCAGCTGTTCGGGGCCAGGCGCATCCACGAGATGAAGACCACCATCTCCACCGCTATCATCTCCCTGAGCGTGCTGGGCCTCATCATCATGGCCCTGGGGACGGTGTTCGCCGGCCCTCTGCTCCAGCTGCTGGGCACCGACCCGGACATTATGGATGACTCCCGGCTGTACCTGCGGATCTACTTTGGAGGAGCGGTGTTCCTGTTTTTGTACAACACCCTCAACGGCATCTACAACGCCCAGGGGGACAGCAAAACGCCGCTGATCTTTCTCATGATCTCCAGCCTGACCAACATCGTGCTGGACCTGCTCTTCGTCATCCAGTTCAACATGGGGGTGGCGGGGGTGGCCTGGGCCACCCTGATCGCTCAGGGAATGTGTGCCATCGCCTCCCTGGTGGTGATGTTCCAGCGGATGAAGAAGCTGCCCTGTGAGCCGGAGCGGGCCAACATGAAGATCCCCCTGTTCCACATGACGGCGGTAAAGCGCATCGCCCAGATCGGCCTGCCCTCCATGCTCCAGCAGTCCCTGGTCTCCCTGTCCATGATGATGATGCAGGGACTGGTCAACTCCTTCGGCAAGGTGCTGGTCGCCGGCTACACCGCCGCCACCAAGATCGACACCCTGGCCATGCTGCCCAACATGAACTTCTCCAACGCCATGTCCAGCTATACCGCCCAGAACATCGGCGCTGGCAAGTACGACCGGGTGAAGGAGGGCCTGAAGGCCTGCCTGTTCATGGTTGTGGTCTTCTCCCTGGTCATCACGGTGATCATCTTCCTGTTCGGCAGCCAGCTGCTCTCCCTGTTCCTGGACCCGGGAGACACCTCCGGCGCCATGGGCTACGGGCTGGCCTACATGCGCACCGTCTCCGTCTTTTACATCCTCATGGGCGTTCTCTTTGTTCCCAACGGGATGCTCCGGGGGGCCGGAGACATGGGGGCGTTCACCCTCAGCTCTATGGCGAACCTGTTCTCCCGAGTGGCCATCGCCTACGCGCTGGTCTATCTGACCCCCTTCGGCGCCAACGCCATCTGGTGGTCCATTCCCGCCGGCTGGGCCGTGGGCGCGGCGGTCTCCCTGCTCCGGGTGAAGAGTGGAAAGTGGATGCGGACCGCAGTGGCCGACCGGTAAGCACAGATCTGTCAAAAAAGCGGCTTGGCTCCAGGCGGAACGGCGGCCAGAAGGCCGCCGTTCCGCCTTCTTTTCCAGCATAAGCGGTACATATTTTGCCTCTCTCCTGCACATCCTAGCGCTGACCTGACCGAAAATATGCAGGAGGGAACATCTATGGACCACACACGCCGAACCGCGCTGCTGTCCGCAGCTGCGCTCTGCCTGGTACTGGGAGGGCTGTTCTGGCTGGCTGTGCGGGAGGACACTCCCGTCCCCGCTGCCGCCCCGGCGGCAGTGGCCGCCTCCACCGACAACTGGGGCCTGTCCTTCCAGACTGAGGGGGAGCCCCCTGTGGGCAACGCCACCGCCCAGTCCCTGGCCCAATACGACGCCTATTATGTGGGGGACACGACCCAGAAGGTCCTCTACCTCACCTTTGACTGCGGATATGAGAACGGCTACACCGCCCAGATCCTGGACGTGCTGAAGGACCATCAGGCCCCGGCCGCCTTCTTTGTAGTGGGACACATGATCCAGTCCTCCCCCGACCTGATCCGCCGTATGGTTCAGGAGGGGCACATCGTGGGTAACCACACCTTCCACCATCCGGACATGTCCGCCATCTCGGACCAGAGCAAATTTCAGCAGGAGCTGGAGGAGCTGGAACAGCTGTACCAGGAGACCACCGGCCAGACCCTCCCCCGGTTCTACCGCCCTCCACAGGGAAAATACAGCGAGGAGAATCTGCGCCAGGCCCAGGCCCTGGGCTACCGCACCGTGTTCTGGAGCCTGGCCTATGTGGACTGGTACGTGGATGACCAGCCCACGGCGGAGGAGGCCTTCTCCAAACTCATCCCCCGCATCCACAATGGGGCCATCGTGCTGCTCCACTCCACCTCCCGGACCAACGCCGAGATCCTGGACGAGCTGCTCACCCGCTGGGAGGACATGGGCTACACCTTCGCCTCCCTGGAGGACCTGCCTGACCAGACGGCATAAAATGTCCATGCCGCTTTACCACAGAGCGCCGGCCCCGCCCCCAATTGGGGGCGGGGCCGGCGCTCTGTGGAAAAATCTTTGCAGAGTTCGCGTCCGCAGGCGGACAAACCCTGCCCGTGGCAGACTGCCTCTTTTTCGCCCGTCTCGGACGCTTATTTCACTTCCACCATCACAGTGGGGCGCTTCCGGTATGTGGCCAGGCTGACTCCCACCAGCAGGACGCCGCAGGCGATGGCGCCGGGGACGGTGGCACCCAGACCCATGGGCTCGCCCACCAGCTTCCAGACCACGGTGACCACGAAGCCCCCCAGCATCCCGGCCATGATGCCGGCGCTGGTGGCTCTCTTCCAGTACAGAGCCGCCAGGGCGGGCAGTCCGGCCGCCGCTGCGTAGAAGGCCCAGGCGAACATGAGCACGTCGTAGGCACTCTTGATGTACAGGGCGATGACCAGTGCCCCCAGGGCCAGCACCACCGAGGCGATGCGGGAGAAAAGGATCTCTTGCTTCTCCTTCATGGCGGGGTGGAATGTCTTGCCCAAGTCGCTGACCACCGTCTGAACAGAGACCAGCAGATAGCTGTCCGCCGTGCTCATCATCACGGAGAGGATGCCGGACAGGGCCAGCCCCGTCAGGCCGGGGGGCAGGATCTTGATGGCCAAGGCAGGTATCACGGCATCGGCGGTGCCGAACTCCTCCACCACGTTGGGCAGGATCTGCTGGGCCGCCAGCCCCATCAGGAACAGCAAGGCGATGGTCACGCCATAGACGGCGGTGCCCCAGAACATGCCCCGCTTGGCCGACTTTTTATCCTTGGCCGCGAAGGCCCGCTGCCACATCTCCGCCCCCGCCATGGTGAACACCAGATAGGTGACGATGTCCCCCAGTATCTTGCCGTCAATGGCAGGGGTGATGTAGCTCTTGTCCAGGCTGGCCCAGAAGCTCCCGAAGCCCCCCAGATAGTCCAGACTGGAAAATGGGATCATCAGGTAGACAAAGATAATAAGCATGAAAAACTGCACCACATCGGTGTACACCACGCCGAACAGTCCGGAGGCGGCGGTATAGATGATGAAGATGGCGGTGGCGATAAAAGCCCCCATCTCGTAGCTGATGCCCACCTGTCCCCCCAGCAGCTTAATAATGGTAGCGGTGGCGGTGACCTGGGCGGCCACCGTGCCCACCATGGCGAAAGCCACCATAGCAGCCAGGACGCATTTAGCCGGCTTTCCGAAGCGGTACTCGAACAGGCTGGGGATGGACTCGATGTGGTACTTCTCCCCCACCTGCTGAATACGCCCGGCGTAGCCGGAGAAGATAAACATGCCCAGCATATAGGGCAGGGCGGTGGCAATGGCCATGAAGCCCGTGGTGTAGGCGATGCCCGCCCGTCCCATCATGGCGCTGCCTCCGATAATGGTGGCACACACGGTGGCGGCCAGGACCACCGGCCCCAGTGTGCGTCCCGCTACATAATAGTCATCCGTGTTCTTGATGCGCTTGACGAACCACACGCCCACCAGCAGCATGAAGAGCAGATACAGTCCAATAATGACCAGATCTAGAGTGGTGACTTCTACCATAACAGGCCTCCTTTGTCTCTCCTCCGACCCGGGCCGCTCCGGCCCAGCCGGCTCCTTCCCTTCCTTTTTCAGGTATCTTTGTCAAAATTATAACACAGATCCGGCGCCACGGCAACAAAAATCACAAATCCCGTGTGTTGGGCGTGCCCTTGAAGTCTCAGGCCCCGCTTTTTCTTGACACCTGCCGGGGAAAAGCCTATAATCCCCCTAAACTACCTGACAGTTAGAAAGAACGGAGGATAAGCGCTATGGGAAAGATCTATACCTCAGCAGAGCAGCTGATCGGGGGGACGCCCCTGCTGGAGCTGACGCATCTTGAGCGGGAGCTGGGCCTGAGCGCCCGCATCCTGGGGAAGCTGGAGAGCTTCAACCCCGGCGGGTCCGCCAAGGACCGCATCGCCAAATCCATGCTGGACGACGGGGAGGCCCGGGGCATTCTGAAATCCGGCTCTGTCATCATCGAGCCCACCTCGGGCAACACAGGCATCGGTCTGGCACTGGTGGCCGCCGCCCGGGGTTACCGGGCCATCATCGTCATGCCGGACACCATGAGCCAGGAGCGGCGTCAGCTCCTGCTGGCCTATGGGGCCGAGGTGGTGCTGACCGAGGGCCGGCTGGGCATGGCGGGGGCCATCGCCAGGGCGGAGGAGCTGGCCCGGGAGATCCCTGGCAGCTTCATCCCCGGCCAATTTGAAAACCCATCCAATCCCGCCGCCCACCGCACCTCCACCGGCCCGGAGATCTGGGCGGACACCGACGGGACGGTGGACATCTTCGTGGCCGGGGTAGGCTCCGGCGGCACCATCACCGGAGTGGGCGAGTATCTGAGATCCTGCAGGCCGGACGTACAGATCGTTGCAGTGGAACCCGCCTCCTCCCCCGTGCTCAGCGGTGGAACGCCGGGGCCCCACGCCATCCAGGGCATCGGGGCCGGCTTCGTCCCTCAGGCGCTGGACACCGGGATCTATGACGAGATCATCCAGGTGGAGGACCAGGACGCCCTGGCCATGGGCGGCCGGCTGGGCCGGCTGGAAGGGGTGCTGGTTGGCATCTCCTCCGGCGCAGCGGTCTGGGCCGCAGTGCAGCTGGCCCGGCGGCCGGAGAACCGGGGCAAGACCATCGTGGCCCTGCTCCCCGACACCGGAGAGCACTATCTTTCCACCCCCATGTACGGGGACTGACCCTGTCCTGCCCCCGGCCGCCGGAGCCCTCTGCTCCGGCAGCCGGGGCTCTTTTTCCGCCTCTTCCCCTCCCGCTCTGGTTTTTTGTCCCTCTCCATATAAAATTCATATTTTCCTGTTATCCTGTCATTGGGGTGAACAAAATGAACCGAATCCTGATCGTGGAAGACGAGCCGGACATCCAGGAGCTGCTCTCCGCCTATCTCCAGCAGGCCGGCTACCAGACCAGCCTGGCCGGAGACGGGGTGGAGGCCCTGGAGCTGTTCCGCTCCGCCTCCTTTGACCTGGTCCTGTTGGACATCATGCTGCCCAAAATAGACGGCTTCGGCGTGTGCGAGCTGATCCGCCAGGAATCCCAGGTCCCCATCCTCATGCTCACCGCCCTGGACGGGGAGGCGGAGCAGCTTCGGGGCTTTGACCTGGAGATCGACGACTATGTGACCAAGCCCTTCTCCATACCGGTGCTGCTGAAAAAGATCGCCGCCATCCTCCGCCGTGCCGGGGGTGTCAGCACCGCGCCCTCCCTTCTCCGCTACGGGGAGCTGACCCTGGACCCGGAGGCCATGGAGGTGCGGCTGGCCGGCCGGTCTCTGGAGCTCACCGCCCGGGAGTTCGAGCTGCTCCACACCTTTCTCTCCAGCCCTGGCCGGGTCTTTACCCGGGAGGTGCTGCTGGCCAAGCTGTGGGGCTACGATTTCTTCGGGGACGAGCGGGTGGTGGACAGCCACATCAAGAATCTCCGTCACAAGCTGGGCATCGACTGCATCGAGACAGTGAGGGGGGTGGGCTATCGTGCTGCGAAGGAAGCTCCATGAGAGCCTCACTGTCCGCATCTTCCTCATTACCCTCCTCATCCTGCTTGGGGCGGGGGCCATCACCTTCGCCCTGATCGCCTGGGCCACCCCCATCACCTACACAGCGGCGGCCAGCGACGATCTGCGGGCCCAGACTGACCTGCTGGTGGAACGCCTGTCTGTCACCGCCCTGGAGGACTGCGGCCCCATCCTGGACGAGTTCATCCGCGCCTCCAAATCCTCCGTCATGCTGGTGGACGCCAATGGGCACATCGTTCAGGACACCAACTCCCAGCTCTCCATCCAGTCGGTCTATGAGGACGAGAGCACGATAGTGACTGTCACCTCCGACTCCATGTTCACCGCATCGGAGATCCAGTCCCTGTGGAACGGGGACCCGCCCGCAGCCATCATCCAGGAGGATGGCCGGGAATACGCCCTCTCCATAGCCAGCGACACCCAGGTCACCGAGGTCACCTTTGCCGGCGGGCAGACCTGCGAGCTCTATGTCTCCCCCGGAGTACGCTCGGAAAACCTGGCAGTGGCGGCCCTGGCCCGGATGGCCCCCTGGGTGCTGCTGGTGCTGCTGGCCTTCTCTGCCCTGTGCGCAGTGGTCTATTCCCGCTATATCACCCGCCCCATCGTCCGCCTCAGCGGCATTGCGGGGAAAATGGCAGAGCTGGACTTTGGCTGGATCTGCGGGGAGACCCGCCGGGATGAGATCGGCGCCCTGGGCCGCAGTCTGGATCGTATGTCCCAGCGCCTCTCCGCCGCCCTGACCGACCTGAGAGCGGCCAACGACGCCCTGCTGGGAGAGATAGAGCGGGAACGGGAGCTGGAGCGGCAGCGCAGCGCCTTTTTCGCCGCTGCCTCCCACGAGCTGAAGACCCCCGTCACCATCCTGAAGGGGCAGCTCACCGGGATGCTGGACGAGGTGGGCGTCTATCGGGACCGGGACCGGTATCTGGCCCGCTCCCTTCAGGTCACGTCCCGGATGGAGGCCCTGGTGGGGGAGATCCTCACCATCTCCCGGATGGAATCGGGGACGGGTCTGCGGAAGGAAGAGGTGGACCTCTCCCGGCTTGTGGAGGAACAGCTGGAGCAGGACAGGGAGCTGCTGGATCAGCGGGAGATGGACCTCTCCCTGTCCCTGGCCCCCGGCCTCGTCCTCCGGGGCGATCCCAGCCTGCTGGGACGGGCGGTGGACAATCTGCTGTCCAACGCGGCCCTGTACTCCCCCGCCGGGGCCCGCATCCGGGTGCGCACCCTGCGCCTGGACGGGCGGCCCACCCTGGTGGTGGAGAACACCGGTGTCCAGATTGGGGCGGAGGCCCTCCCCCGCCTGTTTGAGCCCTTCTACCGGGAGGAGCAGTCCCGGAACCGACGCACCGGCGGCAGCGGTCTGGGGCTCTACCTGGTGAAGATGATCCTGGATCGGCACGGGGCCCGGTGCGAGATCGAGAATATCACCGACGGCGTGCGGGCCCGTGTGATTTTTCCGCCGGAAACGGCCAGTTGATCCCCTCCGCTCCGGCGCACCTGCCATATAAACAGCATCCCGCCCGGCTGATAGCCGGGCGGGATGCTGTTTATATGGCGGAGCTTTGGCCCCCGACCTGTGCCATCCTATTTCTTCCTCACAAAGCACCTGCAGATCAGCCAGTTGCACAAGCAGAACATGCCCACGGCTGCCATCATCGGAGATATCTCTCCGATCCCCAGCGTTTCCAGCAGTGGAACCAACACCAGGACAGGCGTGTATGCCAGCAGGAGCAGAGCGATCATCCCGCCCTCCGGCACCAGCCTCAGCAGGGCCGCTGCCGCCAGTGCCCCGCAGGCGGAGAGCCAGTACCTGCCCACGAATTTGGACAGCTCCAGCCGTCCGACGCAGATCATGAATCCGTCGGCGGACAACACGACGCACAGATAAGCCGCACTCAGGACATAGGACCATAGTGGGAAGCTGTGTCCATAACCCTTGTCTATCCCGTAAAACAAGTTGGCAATGCTGAGACACAGCTGGAGGGGGATCAACAGCATCAAAAGCACGCACAGCCCCTGGTCCAGCTTCCAAAGCCTCTTCTCCCCCACCATGTCCGCCTCCCTGCACCATTTTTCTTTTAGTATAACATGCCCCGGCAGAAAATCAATGCCCTCCTGTTTGTACTCCCTATTGGGTAAAACATTCAAATGCTGTAAGAGTTCTGTAAGGTTTGTGTCAGAAAGTCGTAAGGCCCCCTTCACACTCCTTTCATAAAGGCACGATATCCTGTTTTCCAGAAAGGAAGTGTTTGTATGAAATTGAGGAAACAGATGGCGGCGGCAGTACTAGCTGCCGCCGCCCTGTCTCTGAGTCTGCCGCTCAGTCAGGCCCAGGACACCCCTTCTCCAGATCACATGCTGGGTCTGACCGCAGAGCAGCGGATGGAGGACTACAAGTATCTCTGGTCTGTTCTGGCCGACAGCTATCCCTGCTGGGGGATTTTAGATCGGGAAGGGGTGGATGTGGAAGGGATCTACACCAGCTACCGGGACATGGTGGCCGAAAGCGACAGCGATCAGACCTTTTATCAAGCGGTTTACAGCACCCTGTTCCTGCTGGGGAACAACGGGCATCTGTCCATTGTGGAGCCCGCCGACTACTTCAGTCTCCTCCCATCCGCCAGGCTCTACCGGCGGAGCGGGCAGACGGCCTGGGCCGATATTCTGGAGCGGAAAGAGACCCGCGAAAAGTACCGCTCCCTCCTGGCCCTGGACCGCGCCATTAACTCCTCAGGTGAGGAAGAGGAGCCGGCCCTGGAGACGCCGGCCCCCGCTGCTGGCGGCGTGATCCCCCTCCTGTTGCCGGAGAGTGGGGTGGGCTATGTGAAAATCGACAGTTTTCCCGCCGAGTACGAGGCGGACCGTGCCATCCTGTCTGACTTCTACCGGCAGTGTGGGGACTGCACCGACCTGATCTTTGATCTGACGGACAACAGCGGCGGGAGCGAGGCTTACTGGGAGGAGCTGTTGGTCGCCCCCCACATTGATGAGCCCCTGTCCAGCGAGCACCTGGCCCTGGTCCGCCACAGCCGCAACAACGCCCCTTATTTGGATCAGGTCTTTCCCGCCGAGTGTCTCCTCCCCCTGAACCAGCTCCCCAGTCTGCCTCATCTTGAGCCGGGGGACCTGGATCTAGCCACCCACTTTGTCCGAGTCTGCCACAGGGTGGAGCCGGCTGATCAGCCCAGCCCCTTCCGGGGCCGCATCTGGGTCCTGGTAGACGAGTCCGTCTACTCCGCCTCCGAATCCTTCGCCCTCTTCTGCCAACAGACCGGTTTTGCCACGCTGGTGGGCAGTGCCACCAGCGGAGACGGCATCGGGACAGACCCGGTCTTTCTCCAGCTGCCCAACAGCGGGATCTTGGTCCAGTACACCCCTGTATTCGGCCTCAATCCCGACGGGAGCAGCAACGAGGAGCTGGGCACCCTCCCAGACCTCCCCTCTCCCCCAGGCGAGCCTCCTCTTATCACCGCTCTCCGGGCCATCTCTCAGGCCTAAGCCATCTGTCCCCGTCCGCCTCCCGGGCGGGGACATGATTGCCCTGGCCTCTCCGCCATCTTCATACAAAACACATCTTTTCTTCAATCGCTCTCCACATTGCACCGGTATCCTGACATGGAACCCAAGACGAAAGGATGTTGACCCATGCAAATCCAAATCCAAGATCTCTCTATGACCTATCCCAGCGGGAAGCAGGCCCTCCAGCGACTGGACCTGGACCTGACCAGCCCCAGCCTGGTGGGGCTTCTGGGCCCCAACGGGGCGGGCAAGTCCACCCTGATGAAGCTGCTGGTGGCCGCCCTCCTGCCCACCCAGGGCTCCATCCTGGTGGACGGGCGCCCGCTGGACCGATCCCAGCGGGCGCTCAAAGCCCGTCTGGGCTATCTCCCCCAGTCCTTCGGCCTGTATGACGAGCTCACCGTCTATCAGTTCCTGGACTACATGGCTGCCCTGAAGGGGCTGAGGAACAGCCGCTCCGCCATCGACCAGGTCATCCGGGCCGTCAATCTGGAGGAGAAGCGCCGGGCCAGAATCCGCACTCTCTCCGGAGGCCAGCGCCAGCGGGTGGGAATCGCCCAGGCTCTGCTGGGAGACCCGGAGTTCCTCATCTTTGACGAGCCCACCGTGGGCCTGGACCCGGAGGAGCGCATCCACTTCCGCAACCTCTTTTCCCAGACAGCCCAGGACCGGCTGGTGCTGCTGTCCACCCATATCATTGAGGATGTGCAGTCGGTCTGCGGCCAGCTGGCCGTTATGGACCAGGGCAGGGTCCTGTTCACCGGCACTCCGGAAGCCCTGATCCAGTCCGCCGCCGGACACGTGGGGGTGTTCTGGGAACGGGAGGCGGCCCAGGAGGCGGGGCTGCATATTACGGCCCGGGTGAACACCAGCCAGGGCATCCGCTGCCGGGCGGTGGCCGATGTCCTCCCCCGCTTCGCTCAGCCCGCAGAACCCACCCTGGAGGACGCCTACCTCTACCTCATCTCCCGGGAGGCGGTCCAATGAAAGCTCTGCATCTGTTTTGTCTGGAGCTGGGACGTCTATTCCAAAGCCGCCTGACCTGGCTGGTCATTTTACTGACTGTGCTCTCCCCACTGGCTGGGCTGGTGCTGTACAAGCCCACCGCCGCCGACACCATGCTGTCTATGTATCTGGCTGATCCCGCCCTGGCCGGGGGCGTGGTGGGGGGCATCCTGTTCGGCCTGCTGACAGTGTACGAGCTGGACCGCACGGAGCGCAGCCGGGTGGGCATGCTGATGGACGCTGCGGTCTCCCCCCTGACCATGGCCCTGGTACGCCTGCCCGCCCTGGCCGCTGCCGCTGTCCTGGGTCTGGGCCTCACCATGCTGGTTTGGCTCCCCATCAGCCGGGAGCTCATCGGCTCCGTCTTTGGCGGCACGGACTACCTGCTCTCCTATCTGCTGTTCATGGGGCTGGCCCTGTGGCTGGCCATTCTGGCGGCGGCCGCCGCCTATCAGTTCACCCGGCGCTCTGACCTGTCCCTGGTCCTCTTTGCCGCCTTCGCCGCCTTGAGTCTGACGGTGTGGGCCGGGAAGTGGCAGCTGTGCTGGCTCAACCCCTGCGTATGGGCCCTGTCCGATGACTTCTCCAACTTCCGGCTCTACCGGTCGGTGGCCTATATGCGCCTGACCTGGCTGGCAGCCCTGGCGGGGGTTTGGACCCTCTCCTGGCTGTGTATCCGGCAGTATGGGAAGGGGCTTCTAGGCTCCCTGGCCCGGAGCGCCCGGCGGGTCTGTCGGCCGTTGATCGCCCTGCTGCTCCTGGCCTGTTCCGGTGCGGCCTATGCAGCTCAGCCCTTCTTTGACAACAGCAATCCGGACCTCACCGCCTCCCGGCTCTTCGAACTGGAGTATGCCGAGGGAGTCACCTGTTCCAGGCGCACCGCCCAGGTATTCCCAGACACCGCCGCTGGCACGGTGGAGGGCCGAGCCGCCTATCAGTTCCAGAACACCTCCGGCCAGGGGTGGACGGTCTGCTTCGGTGTGGACCCGGGGTACGACATCACTTCTGCCCGTGCCAATGGGGCGGAGATCTCCCCCGTCCGCACCGGCTACGAGGAGTCCAACATGGCTCTGTGGGAGATCGCCCTCCCGGCGGACGGCGCGGTGGAGCTGGTGCTGGAGTACGGCGGCTTCCCCAGGGACTGGAACATTGCGGAGACCACCCAGGGCTCCCCCGAGATCAGCGGAGCCTATCTGTGCCTGGAGAATCAGAACCTGATGCCCTATCTGCTCAATGTTCTGCCAGAGGGGCAGGGCTATCCCACCACCGTGGAGCTCACCGTGCCCGGCTCCATGACCGTCATCCCCTTCGGTACCAGCGAGGCAGAGGTGGTGGAGACCCACGGCAACGGCACCGCCACCTGGCGCTATGAGGATGACAGCGCTGGCGGCATCGTCTACGCCGGGGACTACATCCGACAGGATATCCAGGCCGGCGGCGCCACCATCCAGCTCTACTATGGCCGGAAGCATCAGGCGGTGATGGAGCAGGCCAGGGCGGCGGAGGCGGTGCGGGCCGTGGTGGACTACTGCACGGAGCACTACGGCCCTCTGTCTTTCGGTGCCGGCGGCTCCCTGAAGCTGATCCAGAGCCGGGTGGCCGGCGGGGGCTACGCCGGCGGAGGCGCCAGCCTGCTGGACGAGATGGACTTCACTGCCGCCAATCTCCACGACGGCGGCAAGGGGGCCGTCCCCGGCGAGGTGATGATCCACGAGCTGGTCCACCAGTGGTGGGGCCTGGGCAACATGTTTGACTCCGAGGACCCCGCAGACCCCTGGTCCGCCGAGGGGCTGACGGTGTACACCACCTACCGCATCGTCAAGGAGCTCTACGGGGTGGACTACGCGCGGGAGTACTATGTGGAGGCGTGGGAGCGGGAGGTGGAGGACTACTACCTGGACTTCTACGTCCGAAACCCAGAGTACCTGGCCATGCTGCCCGAGGAGGAGCAGCTGGCCATCACCAACAGCCTGACCGGCATGCGGCAGTACTGCGAGATGCCCCTGAAAATTTTGAGGGCAGAAAAGCTGGTAGGGGGTGAGGCGGCCATGGATGAGATCCTGCGCGGCCTGTTCAACCGTGAGCTCGATTGGAGCTATCCCTATCTCACCTATCAAGAATTTTTAGACGCCTGCGGGCTGACAGAGGAGGAGCTGGACCTTGGTCAAGATATTTCGATATGAGTGTAAGCGCTTGCTGTGGAACAAGTTCTTTTTCGGCATTCTGGCCGTGACCCTGTTCTACGGCTGGCAGGTACTCACCGGCGCCTCCATTCTGGGGGTGTCCCACACTGCCCCCTTCTCCCCCTGGACCTTCGGGGATTACCTCAGCCGCCTGCTCCCCCTGCTGTGGATCGGTGTGCTGTTCTTTCTCACCTTTTTCACTTCAGGGGCGGAGCGGCGGGCCGCAGTCCTCACCGCCGCCACCCCTGTGCGGCCCTGGCAATACGCCCTGGCCCGGCTGGGGGCGGCACTGACCGGCACCGTCCTCCAGTCCCTTGCCGTCCTGCTGCTGTCCGCTGTCTTTTATGCCCGCATGTTTCGGTGGTACAGCTGGGGCAGTCTGTTCCTTCCCGCCGCCATATCCCTGATACCAGCTCTGGTCTTTGCCCTGGGCAGCGGCTGGCTGCTGGGCCGCCTGCGCCCCTGGCTCGTCTACCTGTGGATGCCCCTGCCCTTCCTGCTCCAGCTCCTCCCCCTTCCCGAGCTGCTCTCCCTGTGGAACGGCCGGTTCTTCTCCCAGTACCCCCTGTCCCTGGGGACACTGGACCCGGCCTTTTCCCTGCCCGGGGGCATGTGCCTAGTCCAATCCGGGCTCCTGGCTGCGGGCGTGGTCCTGCTGACCGCCGCCCTGCACCACCATTCCCCTGGAGAGTGAGCCATCTTCCCCATTCCAAAATCTTCTGCCTGGGGGCGCCCTTTCCCGGGGCGTCCCCTTCTCCGCAATGCCCATTGACTTTTTTCCTACAATCCTTTATGATAGACGTAGTCGCGCGGGTATGGCGGAATTGGCAGACGCGCTGGATTTAGGTTCCAGTGGGCAACCGTGTGGGTTCGACTCCCACTACCCGTACCAGCTCGTCGCAAGCGACATATCACTTGCGACGAGCTTTTTCATTTCATTGTAAAGCTTATCGTTCGCTCATTCTGCCGCTCCTCTCTTCCAAACCGGACCCGCTCCGCTGGGCTCCGGCTTGGGGCCGCCCTGCGGGCGGCTGTTTTTGCCCTCGTAAAAATATCGGTTTTGACCGTCCTTTCCACGTGGTGGCAAAGTTCGCTTTGTGACCACGTCTTTTTATGCCTGAGGCAAAAAAGACGTCATCCGCCCGCCCCCTTGCTCTTCCTTTTCAAATCGAATCCGCTCCGCCGGGCTTCTATTTGGATTTTGATACAGACCGACAGCCACTGCATCTTTTTCTGATCTGCTGTTGAAAACGAAAGACACGCTGAAAAGCGTGTCTTTCGTTTTTTATCCCGCCGTCTCTGGGCGGCTCATCCTTCTGGGATCCAGATGCTCAGGCCGGCAGAGCCGTACCTGCGCCAGGGTCCTCGCCCTGGCACCCAGCTGACCGCGCCTGCGGTCAGGCTTTTAATTGCTGTACCCCATCAGAAAGGTGTCCACCTCGTGGGCGGCGGCGCGCCCTTCCTGGATGGCCCAGACCACCAGGGACTGGCCCCTGCGCATGTCTCCGGCGGCGAACACCTTGGGCACATTGGTGGCGTATCCGCCAGGGGCGGTGCTGACACAGGAGCGAGGGGTGCGCTCCAATCCAAAGGTCTCGGCGACATAGGCCTGGGGGCCCAGGAAGCCGGCGGCGATGAGCAGCAGCTGGCAGGGCAGTTCTTCCTCCGAGCCTGCTACCTCGTGCATCACAGTGCGCCCTGTCTTCTTGTCCGTCCCCGCCTCCAGCCGGACCACCTTCACCGCCCGGAGGTTCCCCTCGCTGTCGGTCAGCAGTTCCTTCACCGTGGTCTGATAGATCCGGGGGTCCCGCCCGAAGACGGCGACGGCCTCCTCCTGGCCGTAGTCGGTCTTACACACCCGGGGCCACTCCGGCCAGCGATTATCGTCGGCCCGCTGGTCGGGCAGCCTGGGCATCATCTCCAGCTGCACCACCGAACGGCAGCCATGACGCAGTGCCGTTCCCACACAGTCGTTGCCCGTGTCGCCGCCGCCTACCACCACCACGTCCTTGCCTGCGGCGCTGAGATAAGTGCCGTCCTTCAGCTTGGAGTTGAGCAGGCTGCGGGTGGTGGCGGCCAGATAGTCCACCGCGAAATGGACCCCGCCGGCCTCCCGGCCGGGCACCGCCAGATCTCGGGGCTCCTTGGCCCCGGTACACAGGATCACCGCATCAAACTCGTCCAGCAGCTCCTGGGCACTCTTGTCCCGGCCCACATCCACGCCGGTGACGAAACACACGCCCTCCTCCCGCATCAGCTCCACCCGGCGCATGACATACTTCTTCTCCAGCTTCATGTTGGGGATGCCGTACATCAACAGTCCGCCCACCCGGTCGTCCCGCTCAAAGACGGTGACGCTGTGGCCCCGGCGGTTGAGCTGGTCCGCCGCCGACAGTCCGGCGGGGCCGGAGCCCACCACCGCCACCCGCTTGCCGCTGCGCACTCTGGGCGGCCGAGGCTGGACCAAGCCCCGCTCGAATGCTGCCTCGATGATGCCCAGCTCGTTCTCCCGGACGGTGACCGGGTCGCCGTGGAGGCCGCAGGTGCAGGCGGCCTCGCACAGGGCGGGACACACCCGCCCTGTAAACTCAGGAAAATTGTTGGTCTTCAGCAGCCGCTCCAGCGCCTGGGGCAGGTTCCCCGTGTAGAGCAGGTCGTTCCACTCCGGCACCAAGTTGTGCAGGGGGCAGCCGGAAGTCATCCCACCCAGGGTGGCGCCGGACTGGCAGAAGGGCACACCGCACTCCATGCACCGGGCCCCCTGCTGGCGGCGGTCCGCCTCGGACAGGCGGGGATGGAACTCCTTCCAATGCTCGATGCGGTCCAGTGGCTGCTCCGCCGGATCAGTCTGCCGGTCATATTCCAGAAATCCAGTGATCTTTCCCATAACACTTTCTCCCCCTTATTCCTTGGTGCTGGCACTGAATGCCTCCACCTCAGCCTGTTCGTGGCTCAGGCCCTGGGCCTCAAATTCCGCGATGGTGCGCAGCATTCTGTCGTAGTCCCGAGGCAGAATCTTCTTGAAACAGGCTGCCTTCTCCTCCAGGTGGTCCAAGATCTCCCGGGCCTTAGGGGAGCCGGTGGCCTCCACATGCTCGGTGAGCATGGTCCGAATCTCTTGGATGTCCTGCCGCTCCGTCACCGGGTCCACTGTGACCAGCGCCTTGTTCAGCCGCAGGTACAGGTCCCGGTCCTCATCCCACACATAGGCGATGCCGCCGGACATGCCCGCCGCGAAGTTCTTGCCGGTAGGTCCCAGCACCACCACCCGACCGCCGGTCATGTATTCACAGCCGTGGTCACCCACGCCCTCCACCACCGCGCAGGCGCCGGAGTTGCGCACGGCGAATCGCTCCCCTGCCATGCCGTTGATGAATGCCTTGCCGCTGGTAGCCCCGTAGAGGGCCACATTGCCAATGATGATGTTCTCTTCCGGTTTGAAGGGGGACCCTTTTGGGGGATAGACGATGATCTTTCCGCCGGAGAGGCCCTTTCCCATATAGTCGTTGCAGTCCCCTTCCAGCTCCAGGGTGAGCCCTTTGGGAATGAAGGCACCGAAGGACTGCCCACCGCCGCCGGTACACTTGACAGTGAAGGTGTCGTCGGGCAGGCTGCTGCCGTGGAGCCTGGTGATATCGGAACCGAAAATGGTCCCCAGGGTCCGGTCGGTACTGGTGACGGGGACGTTCACCGTCCGCTTCTCCCCCTTCTCCAGAGCCCCCTTCATCTTCTTCAGTAGGACCCTCATGTCCACCGTCTTCTCCAGCTGGAAGTCATAGGCGTCCGCGGGGTCGAAATGGCGCTTGACCTGCGCCCCTTCAAACGGGTTATCCAGAATGGCGGACAGGTCCACCGTGGCGGCCCGCTCGTTGACGGCGTGCTCCCGCACCTTCAGCAAGTCGGTGCGGCCCACCAGCTCGTCCACGGTGCGCACCCCCAGGCAGGCCATGTGCTCCCGCAGCTCCTGGGCCACGAAGCGCATGAAGTTCATCACATACTCCGGTTTTCCGGTGAAGCGCCGCCGCAGTGCCGGGTCCTGGGTGGCGATCCCTGCCGGGCAGGTGCCCAGGTTGCATACCCGCATCATGCAGCAGCCCATGGTGACCAGGGGGGCGGTGGCAAAGCCGAACTCCTCCGCCCCCAGCATGCAGGCGATGGCCACGTCCCGGCCGCTCATCAGCTTGCCGTCGGTCTCTACGATGACCCGGGAGCGCAGGCCGTTCATGATCAGGGTCTGGTGGGTCTCGGCCACCCCCAGCTCCCAAGGCACACCGGCAGAATGGATGGAACTGCGGGGGGCGGCACCGGTGCCCCCGTCATAGCCGCAGATCAGTACTACCTGGGCCCCGGCCTTGGCCACGCCGGAGGCGATGGTGCCAACTCCCGGCTCGGCGCACAGCTTCACAGAGATGCGGGCTTGCCGGTTGGCATTCTTCAGGTCGTAGATCAGCTGGGCTAGATCCTCGATGGAGTAGATGTCGTGGTGGGGCGGCGGGGATATCAAGGTGACGCCCGGTGTGGAATGGCGGGTCCTGGCCACCTCCGGCGTGATCTTCTTCCCCGGCAGGTGGCCGCCCTCGCCGGGCTTGGCCCCCTGAGCCATCTTGATCTGGAGATCTTGGGCTGACACCAGATACTCGCTGGTCACGCCGAAGCGGCCGGAGGCCACCTGTTTGATGGCGGAATTTTTCAGGGTGCCGAAGCGGGCGGGGTCTTCGCCGCCCTCCCCGCAGTTGGATTTGCCCCCCAGGGTGTTCATGGCCACCGCCATGCACTCGTGGGCCTCAGCGGAGATGGAGCCGAAGGACATAGCCCCGGTCTTAAACCTCTTAACGATGGAGTCCACGCTCTCCACCTCGTCCAAGGGAATCGGGGTGTCCAGATACTGCATCTCCATCAGGCCGCGGAGGGTGTGGGGCTTGGAGGCGTCGTCCACCAGGGCCGTGTACTCCTTGAAGAGTTTGTAGTCCCCCCTGCGGGTGGCCTCCTGGAGGAGATGGATGACCTGGGGGCTGTACATGTGGTCCTCCTGACCAGCGCGGGCCTTGTGCTCGCCCCGGCTGTCCAGGGTAGGGTCGCCGCCCAGGCCCAGGGGGTCGAAGGCCCGGCTGTGGTGGTCATCCACCAGTTGAGCGATCTCCTTCAGACCCACGCCCCCCACCCGGCTGAGGGTACCAGTGAAATACTCGTCCACCACCACCCGGTCAATGCCCACTGCCTCGAAGATCTGGGCAGACTGGTAGGACTGGATGGTAGAGATACCCATCTTGGAGGCGATCTTCACGATGCCGCTGAGGATGGCCTGGTTATAGTCCTTCACCGCGGTGTGGTAATCCTTGTCCAGCAGACCTTGGTCAATGAGGGAGCCGATGGCCGCATGGGCCAGATAGGGGTTCACCGCCCGGGCACCGTAGCCCAGCAGCGTGGCGAAGTGGTTCACGTCCCGGGGTTCCGCTGACTCCAGTACGATGGACACGGCGGTGCACTTCTTGGTGCGGATCAGGTATCGCTCCACGGCTGAGACAGCCAGCAGGGACGGGATGGCCACATGGTTCTCGTCCACCCCCCGGTCGGAGAGGATGACGATGTTAGCCCCGTTGCGGTAGGCCCGGTCCACCGCAACGAACAGGTGGTCCAGCGCCCGCTTCAGAGGGGTGTTCTTGTAGTATAGGATGGAGACGGTCTCCACCTGGAAGCCGGGCTGCTTCATGCCCCGGATCTTCATCAGGTCTACCGAGGTGAGGATAGGGTTGCCCACCTGAAGGGCGTGAGCGTTGTCCGCCCGCTCCTCCAGCAGGTTGCCGTCGTTGCCCAGATAGACGGTAGTGTCGGTGACCACCTCCTCCCGGATGGCGTCGATGGGGGGATTGGTCACCTGGGCGAAGAGCTGCTTGAAGTAGTTGAACAGGGGCTGTTCGTGGTCGGAGAGGACCGCCAGGGGGATGTCCACCCCCATGGCGGCGGTGGGCTCCGCCCCGGTGCGTGCCATAGGGAGGATGGTGTTTTTCACATCCTCATAGGTATAACCGAAGGCCTTCTCCAGCCGGGTCAGCTCCTCCTGGGAGTAGCCGGGCACCTTTTTGTTAGGGACCGGCAGGTCCTTCAGCCGGATGAGGCCCCGGTCCAGCCACTCGCCGTAGGGCTGGCGGGCGGCGTAGGTCTCCTTCAGCTCCGCGTCATCAATGATACGCCCCTGGACTGTATCCACCAGCAGCATCTTCCCCGGCTCCAGCCGGGATTTCTTCACGATCTTCCTGGGGTCCAGGTCCAGGGCACCGACCTCGGAGGAGAGGATCAGCTTACCATCGTCAGTGATATAGTACCGGGAGGGGCGCAGCCCGTTCCGGTCCAGCACCGCTCCCATGGCGTCGCCGTCGGAGAACAGGATGGAGGCCGGACCATCCCAGGGCTCCATCATGATGGCGTAATACTGGTACAGGTCCCGCTTGGCCCGGCTGATACTGCCGTCCTTGGTCCAGGGCTCCGGGATGGTGACCATCACCGCGAGGGGCAGGTCCATGCCGCTCATGACCAGGAACTCCAGGGTGTTGTCCAGCATGGCCGAGTCGGACCCGGCCCCGTTGACCACAGGGTAGATCTTGTCCAGGGCGTCGTCGATCACCGGGTTGGACATGGTCTCCTCCCGGGCCAGCATCCGGTCTGCGTTGCCCCGGATGGTGTTGATCTCGCCGTTGTGGAGGATCAGGCGGTTAGGGTGGGCCCGCTCCCAGGAGGGATTGGTGTTGGTGGAGAAGCGGGAGTGAACGCATGCGATGGCGCTGTGGTAGTCCCGACTCTGCAGGTCCAGGTAGAACTTCCGCAGTTCCCCCACCAGGAACATCCCCTTATATACCACTGTCCGGCTGGACAGGGAGGGGACATAGGTGTTGTCGTTGGACTGCTCAAAGACTCGGCGGGCCACATACAGCCTGCGGTCGAACTCCAGTCCCCGGGCCGCATCCCCCGGCCGCTTCACGAAGGCCTGCTGGATGTTGGGCATCTTGGACAGTGCCTTCTGGCCCAGCACCTCTGGGCAGACAGGCACCTTCCGCCAGCCCAGAAATTCCATGCCTTCCTTGGCCACAATGACCTCGAACATCTTCTTAGCCTGATTGCGCCTGAGAGTGTCCTGGGGGAAGAAAAACATACCTACGCCATAGTCTCGCGCCTCCCCCAGCTGGATGCCGCACTCCGTGGCCGCCTTCTGAAAAAACTGGTGGGAGATCTGGAGGAGGATGCCCACGCCGTCACCGGTCTTTCCCTCAGCGTCCTTTCCCGCTCGATGCTCCAGCTTCTCCACGATTTTCAGCGCACTGTCCACCGTCTCATAGCTCTGGCGGCCCTTGATGTCCACCACGGCTCCGATGCCGCAGGCATCGTGCTCAAACGCCGGGTCATACAAGCCGCGCTGCTGATAGCCTTCTCTGTTCATCTCGATTTCCCCTTTCCAGGTCAGCTTACAAAAATACGGCAGTCAAACTCCCGGACTGCCGCCGCGAGACTGCGCTGTCTCTCCCATATGCACATAGCCGTCTTTCACCGCAGGGCTCCCGTCCCAAGCCTAGTCATTTTGCAGGAACCTCACCTCCTTCTTTCAAGTTTAGGCATCTCGAAATTATGTCTCTATCAGAGACATGAGGCCCTCTGTTTTCAGCTATGGGCGAAAGTATAGTACACTACTTCGTGAAAGTCAATATTTTTTGAAATTATATTTTATCTTTATTGCAAATATATGGCCAATTCCAGGAGCGCCCTCCTATTTTATGCAATTTTTACATTCAACTATTTCTTTTCTATTTTTTGAGAAACGCTTCCCTCTCCTTCTGACTCTGGCACGCAAAAAATTTGTTGAACTTGGAAAAGAGGGTCTGCCCTGTCTCCCTGCATTTTGATTGGCTCCCACAAACTTTCTTCCTGCATCTTGACAGGAGAAAACCGGAGGTATAAACTCACACTCAAGCAAAGGCGCTGTCGGGATCAGACCCGGCGGCGCCTGCTTCTTTTGCTGCAGCAGAGGAACCAAAATCAAACGCACAAGGGCGTGCGGGACGGCGAAGGTGCCGGACCGCACGCCCTTGTGTAAAAAGGAGCGAGAGAAGATGGATTTATCGGTATGGTATCTCATGGGCGCAATCCTGGTCTTTTTCATGCAGTGCGGATTCGCAATGGTTGAAACAGGATTTACCCGGGCAAAAAACGCAGGCAACATCATCATGAAGAACCTAATGGATTTCTGCATCGGAACGGTGGTCTTCATCCTGCTGGGCTACGGCATCATGAACAGTGAGAACTATTTCTTCGGCCTAATCGGCATGCCGGAGTATCAGATGTTTACGAACTTCTATGCCTTCGACTGGTCTAACTTCTTTTTCCAGCTGGTGTTCTGCGCCACAGCGGCCACCATCGTCTCCGGCGCCATGGCGGAGCGCACCAAATTCCTGGCCTACTGCGTGTACTCCGGCGTCATCAGCGCGGTGGTCTACCCCATCGAGGCCGGGTGGGTCTGGAACAGCCAGGGCTGGCTGGTCCAGTTCGGCTATGTGGACTTCGCCGGCTCCTCTGTGATCCACATGGTGGGCGGACTGGCTGCCCTTATCGGCGCGTGGATGCTGGGCCCCCGGATCGGTAAGTACACCCGGGAAAAGGACGGCCGCATCCAGGTCAACGCCATCCCCGGGCACTCCCTGACCATGGGCGCGCTGGGGTGCTTCATCCTCTGGTTCTGCTGGTACGGCTTCAACGGCGCCGCCGCCGCAGATGCCGCCCAGCTAGCCCAGATCCTGGGCAACACCACCCTTGCCCCCGCCGTGGCCACCTTCACCTGCATGGTCTTCACCTGGGTGCGCAGCGGCAAGCCGGACGTCTCCATGTGTCTGAACGCCTCTCTGGCTGGCCTGGTGGGCATCACCGCCCCCTGTGCCACGGTAGACGCCTTGGGCGCGATCCTCATCGGCGCAGTCGATGGCATCCTGGTGGTGCTGGTGGTGGAGCTGCTGGACTTCAAGCTCCATGTGGACGACCCGGTGGGTGCTGTAGCGGTCCACTGTGCCAACGGCATCTGGGGCACCCTGGCGGACGGCCTGTTCAACACCTCCAGCGGGCTGCTCTACGGCGGCGGTCTCTACCACCTGGGGGTGCAGTGCATGGGTGTAGCTGCCATCGCCGCCTATGCCTCTGTATCCATGTTCCTGGTGTTCAAGTTCATCGACAAGACCATCGGTCTGCGGGTATCCGCCGAGGATGAGATCATCGGCCTGGACATCACAGAGCACGCCCTGGCCTCCGCCTACGCCGACTTCCGCCCCGCAGCCCCCAGCGCCCTAGGCGGAGAAGGGGCCGGCGGACCGGTGGACCTCTCCGGACTTGTGCCGGCCGCGCTGGAATCCCGGCCTGCGCCTGACCCCTCCGGCCGGAAGCTGACCAAGGTGACCATCATCTGTCGGGAGGAGCGCTTCTCCATCCTGAAGGACACCATGGCGGCCATCGGCGTCACCGGCATGACGGTGAGCAACGTGATGGGGTGCGGCACCCAGCTGGGCAAGGTGGGGCAGTACAGGGGCGTCAAAATGAGCATGAACCTGCTTCCTAAGATTCAGGTGGACATCGTGGTGTCCAGGGTGGACCCCGCCCTGGTGGTGGCTGCGGCGGAAAAAGCCCTCCGCACTGGCAATCAGGGGGACGGAAAGATCTTCCTGTACAACGTAGAAAACGTGGTCAAGGTCCGGACCGGTGAGACGGACTACGATGCCCTCCAGGACGACAACTGAACGGCTCCTCCCCGCCGGAGCAGGCACCGCTATTCTCATAGGGCGGCTTCCAGCGGCTCCCTCTCAAGCCGGCTGATCCGCTGATCAGCATAAAAGAGCCGTTCCCCTATCTCAGGGGGACGGCTCTTTTTATCATACAAGAAAACGGGCAGGGTGGCCCCCCCTCCGCTCTCACAGCCGGCTGAAGAGGTACTGCCGCTCCCCCTTCGCCGTCTCCACGCTGTGGGCCCGGACCTGGAATACCTTCTCCAGCACGCCGGAGGCGTAGATCTCCTCCGGCGCACCCACCCGCCGCAGCTGTCCCTCCTCCAGCACCGCCACCCGGTGTGCGCAGCTCAGAGCCAGGTTCAGGTCATGGAGGACCATGACCACCGCTTTTCCCTCCTCCGCCAACGTCCGGGCGGTCTCCGCCAGCTCCAGCTGGTGGGCGATATCCAGAAAGGTGGTGGGCTCGTCCAGCAGCAGCACTGGGGTGTCCTGGGCCAGCGCCATGGCCAGATAAACCTTCTGTCTCTGTCCACCGGAGAGGTGGGCCATGGGCACCCCCTCCAGCCCGGCCACACCGGTGCGCTCCATGGCTTGGCGGGCCGCCTCCCTGTCCTCCCTGGAGTAGCGGCGGGGATAGCCCAGATAGGGGAAGCGCCCGTGGAGGACCAGACTCCCCGCCGTGATGCCGGGCAGCGGCCGGCTCTGGGGAAGCAGCGCCGCCAACCGGGCAAACTGCTTGGCGGAGAGCCGGGACACGTCCTGCCCCTCTATCCTTACCTCTCCCCGTTCCGGTGCCATCAGCCGGGCCGCCACCCGCAGGAGAGTGGATTTTCCACAGCCATTAGGCCCGGCCAGGACGGTGACCTTCCCCGGCTCAAAGGCCAGGGATACGTCCCTCAGTACCGGCGGGCCGCCGTAGCCCGCCGTGATATGGCATAGCTCCATCATGTCCGCCGCCCTCCCCTCTGCCGGAACAGCAGCCACAGAAAGAAGGGGCCGCCCATCAGCGAGAGCAGGATGCCCACTGGCAGCTCAAAGGGGACGAACAGCACCCGGGCCGCCAGGTCACACACTGTCACCAGCGCCGCCCCCAGGAACAGGGAGGCAGCCAGCAGGTACTTGTGTTCCCCCCCTACCAGGAAGCGGGCCGCGTGGGGCACCAGCAGGCCCACGAAGCCCACCAGCCCGGCAAAGCTCACCGCCGCGCCGCACAGCACCGCCGCCAGGGTAAGCAGGAGGTTCCGGGCCGCCCGGGCGGACAGCCCCAGGGACTGGGCCACCTCATCCCCCAGGGTGAGCAGGTCCAGCTCATAGCTCATGGCAAAGGCCCCCGCCCCGGCCAGGAGGGAAAGCAGGGCCGGCACCTTCAGGGCGGCCACTGTCACCCCAGACAGCCGGCCCACCATAAAGCTGCCTGCCCCCAGGGCGGCCTCCGGGAACAGGATGGAGACCGCGTCAATGGCGGCGGAGAGCATGCTGCTGATGGCCACCCCGGCCAGCACCAGGGTGATGCGGCTGGCCCCGGTCCTCCGGGCCAGGGTGTACACCAGCATACACGCCCCCAGCGCCCCCAGGAAAGCTGCCACCGGGACCGCCGTCATAGAGGTCGGAATCAGGGCGGCGCAGAGGACTGCCCCCAGGCCTGCGCCGGCATTCACCCCGATGATATTGGGCCCCGCCAGGGGGTTGCCCAGCACTCCCTGGATGATGACCCCGCCCACCGCCAGGGCACTGCCGCACAGCAGGGCCGCCAGGGTGCGGGGCAGGCGGGCATAGACCACGATATTGTATGCCTGGGTCTCACCGCCCATCAAGGCGGTCAGGATCTCTGAAAACGGGACTTGGGTGGAGCCGAAGCTCATGCTCAGCAGAGCCGCCCCCAGACTGGCCAGAGCCAGCAGGAGGATGATCCCCCACTTACGCGCCGCCGTATAGGATGTCGGCAAGGACTTCATAGCTCTCTCCCCATCGCGCATTAGGCTTGTAGTGGAACAGGGCCTTGTCCAGGATATGGACCCGCCCCTCTTTCACCGCCGCAAGGGACTCCCAAGCCGGGTCGCTGTGGAACAGCTCCGTCAGGCTGTCCAGCGCCTTCTCCGTGCTGGAGCCCATGGTGGTCACGAAGATATGGTCCGGGTCCGCCGCCAGGATGGACTCCATCTGGATCTCCTCCAGCAGTCCGCTGTCGCTGTCCGCGATGTTGATACAGCCCAGATCCTTCAGCATCACGCCGGTGATATTGTCGCTGTTCTTGGCCCGGACGCCGGTGGAGTAGGCCCGCAGCAGCAGGACCGTGGGGTGCTCCCCCTCCGGGACACGGGCAAGCGCCCGGTCGATCTCTGCCTGGATATCCAGCCCGTTGGCCTGATACAGGTCGTCCCGCCCCGTCAGACGGGTGCAGATCTCCAGCATGGAGAGGTAGTCGGAGAAGGACTCCACCTTGAACCAAGCGGCGGGAATGCCGGCCGCAGCCAGGGGCTCCGCCAGCGCCAGCTGGCCGTCCAGATCGGGAGTCAGGAGCACCAGGTCAGGCTGGGCAGCGAAAAGCGCCTCCAGCTCCGGGGTCTGGTTGGAGCCCACGTTGGTCACATCCTCCCCCAGCGCCAGCCCCCGCTCATCGTAGGCGTCCTGGGTCACCGCTGCCAGCGTGTCCTCCCCTCCTGCCAGGACCCAGGTCTCCGCGTAGCTGCCGATCAGGGCTGCCACCCGCTGGGGCGCTTCCTCCAGGGTAATGGTACTGCCCAAGCTGTCCGTGAAGCTCACAGAGCTCCCCATCTCCCCGTCCGCCGACGCGGGGGACACCGCCCTTCCGCCAGGAGCGGCGCAGGCGCAGAGGGACAGCAGACAGAGTGCGGTGACCAGGGATATGGATCGTTTCATCATCATCTGGGATTTCCTTTCTTTTCAGAAGCCTGGGTCCGGAGCCCCAGACCGAATGACCGGCCCCATTTTACCACAAGATCTCCCCGGATGCCACAAAAATCTTTTCTTTCCACGGCCTGAAAGGACTTTTCTCCCCCATGCTCCCGGGATGCGGGTCCGGCTGCCTCAATGCTGTGCGCCCGCCGCGGCCTGGAGCCGCGGCGGGCGCTGTCTCTCTCTTTTCAATCAGGATACGAATCTGACGGGCCGGGAGCTCATACCGGCTCCAGGGGCAGGGCCATCAGCTGGGCCATCTTCTCCCTGGCCGCTCCGTCCAGGGGCCGGAAGGGGGCGCGGCAGAAGCCGCAGTCCACCCCCCGCAGGGTCCAGCCGTATTTCATGGCGTTGAAAATGCCCAGCTTCACCGTCTCCTCCACCCGGAGATTGATGGCGTGCTGCCAGCGGTAGGCCTGGGCCATGTCCCCCCGGTCAAAGGCGTCCCGCACCCGGTGGAACAGGGGGGCGAACAGGTTGACCGTGGTGCCGATGGTGGCGCAGGAGCCCATAGCCAGAGCTCCCAGCAGCTGCTCGTCAAAGCCGTTGATCAGGGCCTTGCCAGGGAATGCCTGCCCCATCCGCTCCAGGCTGTACAGGTTGGTGGAGGTGTGCTTGATGCCTACGATGTTCTCGTTGGACAGCAGCCGTCCCGCGTTTTCCTTGCTGAACTCCACTCCGGTGAACTGGGGAATGTTATAGACGATGGCGGGCACATCGGGGATGGCCCGGATCACGTCCTCGTAGTAGCCCATGATCTCGTCCATGGAAAACTTATAGTAGTAGGGCGGGATCATGGACACCGCCAGGGCCCCGGCGGACATGGCGTGCCGGGCCAGGTCCACCACATCCCGGGTGCGGATGGTGCCTACATGGGAGATAACGGGCACCCGCCCGTCCGCCGCCTTGAGCACGTGCTCCAGCACCTGCTTGCGCTCCTCCAGGGTGAGCAGCAGCCCCTCCCCCGAGGACCCGCAGCAGTAGAAGCCCTCCGCGCCGTCCTGGATCTGGAGCTCCACGATGCGCTCCAGGGCCTCATAATTGACGCTCTCGTCCTCGTTGGTGGGGGTGATGAGGGCCGACCAGATCTTTTGGAACTGCTCCGGCTTCACGTTTACCATGCTGTCCAGCCCCCGTCGATCACCAGATTGGAACCCGTCATAAAGGAGGACGCCTGGGAGGCCAGGAAGATCAGGGCGCCGTTGTACTCATTCTCCTGAGACATGCGGCCCATGGGCATCCGGGCGCAGAAGTTGGCCTGGAAGATCTCGTCCTGGGTGTCCCGCCACACGCCGGCGGGGGTGAGGGTGTTGACCCGGATGCCCTGCTTGCCCCAGTAGGTGGCCAGGTAGCGGGTCAGGTTGTAGATGCCGGACTTGGCGGCAGAGTAGGCCACCGGCTTGATGAAGGGGACGCCGGTCATCTCCTTCTTATAGGCATAGATGTCCTGGATGGGAGAGAGCATGCCATAGATGGAGCCCACATTGATGATGGAGCCGCCCTTGCCCGCCTTGACCATCCGGGCGCCCACCGCCTGGCAGGCCAGGAAGGTGCCTACCAGGTTCACATCCACTACCTCCCGGAAAATCTCCTCCGGGAAGTTCTCAAAGGGACCGGACACCTCCGGAGGCGCAGAGGGCTGAGTGTCGATGCCGGCGTTGTTCACCAGCACATCAGGGGCGTCCCCCCAGACCGCTTCCATGTCGTCCAGGGCGGCGTTCATCTCCTCCTTCTTAGTGATGTCCACAGAGTAAAAACGCAGAGCGGAGGTCTTCAGGGCCTCCTCCCCCAGGGTCTTGGCGATGCGCTCGTCGTTGACGGTGCGGCCCCACACGGCCACCCTGGCGCCCCGCTTCCAGAGCTCCTGGACGAAATTCTTGCCGATCTGCCCCAGGCCGCCGGTGACGATGCAGATCTTATTTTCTACGCTGAACAGTTGATCGCTCATGATGTGATGTACTCCTCTCTAACAATTGGATGATTTGGAACAGGGGACGTTCTCAGCTCAGCAGGGCGTTTGGCAGGGCTGTAACGATCCCCGGTATATAGGTTACCAGAATCAGCGTTAAAATCAAGGGGACCAGGAAGGGCAGGATGGATCGATACAGCCGTTCCAGCTTCAGCTTGTTTACGTCGGAGATGACGAACAGGCACACGCCGAAGGGCGGGGTCACCTGACCGATCATCAGGTTGAGCACCACCATAACGCCGAAGTGGACCAGGTCCAGCCCCAGGCCGTTGGCAATGGGCAGCAGCACAGGGAGCATCAGGGTCAGGATGGCGCCGGGCTCCATCACCATGCCCAGGACGAGCAGCAGGACGTTGATGACCAGCAGGACCACGTTGGGATTGCTGCTGATGCCCAGGATTACATCAGCGAACTGGCGGGAGATGCCCTCCATTGCCATGACGTAGGTGAACAGGGTAGAGGTGCCGATGATGAACAGGGTGTTGGCAGAGGAGATGGCGGAGTCCTTCAGGCACTTCTTGAAGCTCTTCCAGTCCAGGGTCCGGTAGAGGAAGAGGGCGATCAGCAGGGAGTAGATAACCGCAATGGAAGACGCCTCTGTAGGGGTGAACCAGCCCACCACGAAGCCACACAGGATGATGACCGGGGTGATGAGGGCGGGGATGGAGCCCAGGAACTGGCGGATCAGGGCCCGCAGGCGGAAGGGGTGGCGCTCATACCTGCGCACGATGGCGAAGTAAAGGACCATCACCATGAGCAGTGCGCCCATCAGCAGGCCGGGCACCACGCCGCCCATGAACAGCTGGTCCACACTGACGCTGGCCACACTTCCGTAGATGATCAGGGGGATGGAGGGCGGGAAGATGGGTCCGATGACGGAGGAGGCCGCGGTGACGGCGCCGGCGAAGTCCTCGTCATAGCCGTTCTTTTTCATGGCCTCCATCTCAATGGCGCCCAAGCCGCCGGCGTCGGCCACAGCGGAGCCGGACATGCCGGCGAAAATGATGCTGGCCACCACGTTGGCATGGCCCAGGCCGCCGGGGATCCAGCCCACCAGCTCTTTGGCCGTATCAAAGATCTTCTCCGTGATCTTGCCTGCATTCATCAGGTTGCCCGCCAGAATGAACAGGGGCACTGCGATCAGCAGGAAAGAGTCGATGCCGCTGACCATCTTCTGGCCGATGACCACCAAGGGATACCCCAGAGACAGGCACCCCAGCACGGCGGAGGCGCCGATGGAGATGCTGATAGGGACACCAATGACCAGAAGGAGCACAAACGCTATCAGAAAAATTACCATATCCGTGTCCCTCCCTTATACCTGCGCCCGGCTGCCCCGGGCCTTTTCTGCCACGTGCTCCGCCATCTGCCGCAGAGACTCCAGCGCCATATAGGCTCCAGCCAGGCACATGGGGAAATACTGCACCGTATAGGGCACCGGGATAGGGAAGGTGGAATAGGTGCGGGTGCTGACATAGGGATACTGGGCGGCGAAGGCGACGACCATCACCACGCCCAGCAGCAGGCTGAACAGCTTGTTGGCGAAGTACAGCACCTCGTACACCGGGCCCTTGGTGCGGGCGACAAGGAAGTCCAGGCGCATCAGGCCGCTGTCCCGGTACAGGGGGATCAGACCGATAAAGGCCATCCACAGGAAGAGGATGCCGCACAGCTGCACGTTCCCGCCAAAGGACTGGCCCAGGAAGTTACGGCGGAGCAGCTCCACCACGATGACCAGCACCAGGGCCGCAATGGTGAGCATGCAGATCACTTCCGCGCCCTTGGCCACCCCTTTGGATATCTTGTTACACAATTTCATACGATTTCTCCCCTCTACAAAGGACAGCTGCATAGGCAGGGGCCTATGCAGCTGTCAGCGCAGATTTTGTTTGGATCAGCGCACCTCCGCCAGGATGGCGTCCAGCAGCTCCTGGTCGTACCAGCTCTCATCCTTATACTGATCATAGTAGGCGTCGCCGCCCAGCGCGTCCTTGAAGGACTGGACATCAGGCTCGAAGTCGAACTCCACGCCGGCGTCCTGCAGAGTCTTGGTGGCGGTCTCGTTGTCGGCGGCGATGGTGTCAAAGCTGTACTTGGCAGCTGCCTTGGCCTGTTCCTTCAGGATCTCCTGTACGGCGGGGTCCAGGCCGTTCCAGGTGTTGGCGTTGGCGGCCATGGTGCAGCCCATCCACATGTAGTTGATGTTGGAGAAGTATTTGATGTCGTCATAAGTGGCGTTGGCGACCAGGTGATAGGTGGCATTATCCTGGGCCTCGGCGGTGCCATTGGACAGGGCCAGGGCCAGCTCAGGCAGAGCCAGGGCCACGGGGGTGGCGCCCAGAGCCTGCCACACGTCCAGGTACAGCTGGCTCTCAGGCACGCGGATCTTCAGGCCCTGCACGTCGGCGGCGGTGTGGACGGGCCGGTTGGTGGTGGAGATGTGGCGCATGCCGTTATCGCCCTCGGACAGGAAGACCAGGCCGAACTCCTCGAGGCCGGAGAAGATCTGCTCACCGATCTCGCTGTTGGTCACCTCATAAGCCTGCTCCGCGCTGTCAAACAGGAAGGGCAGGTCCAGCACCTTGGCTTTCTCATAGAAGGAGGTAAAACCGGAGGTGCCGGCAAAGATCAGGTCGATGGTGCCCATGCGGGTGGACTCGATAGATTCGGCGTCGCTGCCCAGCTCGTTGGAGTGGTGGACATCCAGGGTGATGGCGCCGTCAGAGGCCTCGTTCACCAGACGGGCGTACTCAATGATTGTCTTAGTGGGGACGGAGTTCTCGTTGCCGGGGGAATAGATGGTCAGCTCAATGGGCTCGATGCCGCCGGAGGCGGGAGTGCTGGCGGCTGGAGTGCTGGTGCCGGCATTGGCGGAGCTGCCGCCGGCTGGAGTGCTGTTGTTTCCGCAGGCAGCCAGGGAAAAGGCCATGGCGCCGGCCAGCACAAGGGAAGCAAGTTTTTTCATTACAGGATCCTCCTTATCGTTGTGTCCGAAGCTACATACCACCGTCCTCCCTTTCGTCAGACGGACGATTGTATGACATCTGACTATAGTATATTAAGACTGCATTAAGATGTCAATGGAAAAAGCCGACAAAATTCCTCTCTCATTTTTGTGCTAATTTCCGCTCTGCTCTCTCTTTTTCTCAAATTTCTCAACATATTGTACAAAGCCGGTTTTCCCCTGGACCCCGCCCGTCTTCCTGGCACGTCCAAAACACCGCTGCCTGAGCCGGACCGTGTCCTCTTCTCTGCCGGGACACAGAAGAAATCCCCCAGCCGCACCGGTACGGCTGGGGGTCTCAAACTGCCGGGCTGGGCAGTTCCGATTATTTTGTCTCGTGTCCCGGGGCATGGATGTTCTGGGTCAGATCCTCCTGGACCTTGTCCAGATGGGCCCGCATCTCCCGCTCCGCCTGGGCGGCATCCCGGGCCAGGATGGCGTTCATAATATTGCTGTGGGGCATGACCGCGTTCTTCACGTTCTGCTCCACCTGGAAGGTCTTGCTGCGGAAGGTCTGCATTCCCTGGCACACATGGCTGTTGATCTCGATCATCAGTGCGTTCCCGCTGCTCTCCACGATGGCGCTGTGGAACTGCTCGTCCAGGCGGCCGATCATAGCCGCGTCCCCCTCCTGAATGGCGCTTAGGAAGCTGCGGTGGATGTTCTCCAGGCGGCGGATATCCTCGGTGTTGCATCGCTCCGCCATCCGCCGGGCCGCCATAGGCTCCAGCGCCGTGCGGATCTCGATGGAGTCCCGCAGTTCCCGCTCGTTCTCCACCAGCCAGTCGATGGCCCCGATATCCCGCTCTGCAGGGTTCTCCGCCACAAAGGCCCCCCGTCCCGGCTTGATCTCCACCACACCCTTGGCCTGGAGCAGCCGGAATGCCTCCCGCACAGTGCCACGGCCCACCCCCAGGCGCTGGCACAGCTCCATCTCCGGCGGCAGCTTTTTCCCAGGCTGATACTGCTCCTCCTGGATCAGCTCTCTGATCCTCTCCTCTACCTGCTGGACAATGGGGACCCTGGAAATGGGTTCCATATGCCTCACCTCCGCCTGTCTTTTGGGCATGTCATTGTTTTTATTCTACAACCCGATGCCCTATACGTCAAGGATTTCTTTCTTTTGTATGACAATTATTGTTCTTTGTATGACATTTTTCTCTTTTCATCTCCCATCCCCAGCTCTTGCCAAGGCCGGAAAAAGCGTCTACAATAGAGAAAAGACACCTGCCGCCGGGTCCCGGTCCGGCCCGCTCAGAAAGGAGCCCGCCATGAAACCCAGAGCCTACTATCAGCCCTATCAGTCCGGCCTGCTGCTGGCCCAGGCCTTCTCCCCCTCCAAGACGCCACTGCTCCGCATGGAGCACCTGCGCCAGCTGGACTTTCCCATCAGCCGGGAGATCTCCTACGAGCGCACCGTGGATGAATTCCTCCTCCAGCTGGCGGTAAATGATGCCCTGCGGGCCCTGCGCAGCCGGAAGGACATGGTGATCCTCCTCAACGAGGAGGGCGCCCTCATCCGGGAGGACTGGCACTGGTCCCTGCTCTTCACCCCCAACCGCAGCGAGAAGCGGACCCTGGATGACTCCTCCGACCTCTATCAGGTCCTGTGCAGCCTGGCTCAGCGCCGGCAGGACGGTGAGGTCTGCCGGGTGGCGGTGCCCGACCGGAGCCTGAAGACCCTGGTCTCCGGTTCCGACCCCTTCTGCATCCTGGACGAGTTCTGCAAATCTCAGCCCGGGGGCTATCTGGCAGTGGCCCAGAACATCGTGCTGGAGGGGACGGACCACCTGTTCCGCCATGTCCCCGTCTGCCGCTACCGGGTTCTGTCTACGGTAGACCTGGGGGAGATCGAGAACTACCACGCCATCAAGACCCTGCTGGACGAGTACATCTATGCATATGACCACCGGGACGCAGGGGAGGACGCCCCCAAACCAATCTCCATCGCCGTCTTCGGACCTCCTGGCTCCGGCAAGTCCTTCGGCGTCAAGCAGATTGCCCTGAGCCGGGGCAGGTTCCGCATCACCTCTCTGAACCTGTCCCAGTACGACTCGGTCCCCCAGCTCTTCCACGCCCTCCATCAGGCTCTGCGCTATGAAGACGGGCTGATCCCCCTGATCTTCTTCGACGAGTTTGACTCCGAGCTGGGCGGGGTCTCCCGGGGCTGGCTGAAGTATTTCCTGGCCCCCATGCAGGACGGGGAATACACCCTGGACGGCAGCCCCCTGCCCATCCCGGGGGCGGTCTTTGTCTTTGCGGGTGCCACCGCCTCCTCCTTCTCGGAATTTCTTCCCCAGGCCCCGGAGGACGTGCACCGCTTCCAGGCCATCAAGGGCCCCGATTTCGTCAGCCGCCTCAAAGGCATCCTGGACATCAAGGGCCCCAACCCCACCTGCGTTACCGACAAAAAGCACATCATCCGCCGTGCTATGCTGCTGCGCAGCCTGATCCTGAAAAACGTGAAGGGTATCTGCCACCCGGATACCGGACGGGTGGACATCTCCCGGGGCCTGCTGTGCGCTCTGCTGAGGGTGTCGGAGTACCGCCATGGGGCCCGGTCCATTGAATTTATCCTGGGTATGAGCCGGCTGGCTGGCGCAAGCCGGTACACCCCCTCCTGCCTTCCCCTGGCTGCCCAGCTGGACATCCATGTGGATGTCCAGGACTTTATGCGCAAGCTGTCCTTTGAGCAGATGATGGGGGAGGCGGTGGAACAGTACGCCTTCACTGCCCACGAGAAGTACCGCCAGAAGCACCTGGCCGACGCCCAGGCCCGGGGTGCCACCCCCAAGGAGCTCTCCCTGGTGCGGCAGGAACCGGAGATGGCGGACTGGAGCGACCTGGACGAGTTCTACAAGGAGGGCCACCGCTCCCAGATCCGCTATCTGGGGGAGCGGCTGGAGTCTTTCAACATGAGCATCGGCCTGCGCCCCGTCCTTCCCGGGGCCGCGGACACCATCATGGATCTCTACGGCCCAGTGTTGGAACAGCTCTCTGAGCTGGAGCACGAGCGCTGGATGAAGGACAAGCGGGCTGACGGCTGGCGCTACGGCAAGCGGGACAGCGAGCTGAAACTCCACCCAGACATGCGGCCCTATCAGGAGCTGGACGAGTCCACCAAGGAGTTCATCCGGATGTCCGTCCGCAACGTCCCCGACTACCTGAAAGAGATCGGCTACGAGCTGTACCGGAAGTCCTTCTGAGTTTTTTTGCAGTTCGGCTGTTTTTCTGGTATGGATCTCTTTTCCCAGGCAATACTACTGCTGAGGTGAGATTTTATGCCTAAGAACAGCCAGCAGGACCAAAAGCAGGCCCGGCAGAAGAAGAACAGCAAGGGCGCCCAGGCCCAGGGCACGCAGTGCCGGGACCGGGATCAGCGCCAGTCCTCCGACCCCGCGATGTGAAAAACCGGCGGCTGCCCATAGGCAGCCGCCGGTTTCCGCTTTTCAGCGCCTCTCCTGGTATCCTTTCCCTCCAGGTCCGGCCTGTGCTCCTTTCGGCCAGCTTCCCCTCCCTTTTCCCGGAAAAAGGGTGCGGTCACGCCTGTCACCCCTCTCCCGTCCCCGGAATAGGATAGGGCAGCCCAAACCGAAAGGAGGAAAGCCGAGCTTGTTCGGCTCTTCATATGGAATCCTTCCACTGCTTCTCTTCCGAACCCTTCTCCCCCGACGCCGCCCAGTCCCGTGCCTCCAGCGGCCAGACCCCTGTGATCCCCCTGCCTGACCCCGGAGAGGGCGGTCCTGTGGCGCCCGACATCGGGGGTACTCCGGTGATCCCTCTCCCAAATCCGGGAGAGGGCGGTCCCGTGGCCCCAGGAGGCGGCATCGGCATGGTCCCCGGCTGGCCCCGTTGGAGCAGCATCCGCTTTCTCAACGCGGCCCGCTCCTATCCCCCCTTCCGCATCTTCATCGGCAGCACGCTGGCGGTTCGCTCTCTGGAGTTCACCGCAGTCTCCTCTTACCGCCGGATGGCTTCCGGATACCGGTCCGTCACCGTGTCGGGCCAGGACGGCTACATCTACCTGCAAAAGACCCTGCCCTTCCAGGACAACGCCCCTGTCACCGTAGCAGTGGTCCAGACCGCCGGCGGCCTGGACCTGGTCCCCATCTCCGATGTGTGCTGCCCCCCCACCGGCGCTCTGTCCAACTTCCGGATGAGCAACCTGGCCTACAACAGCCAGCCCCTGGACCTCCTTCTGGCCGACGGCCGGGTGGTCTATACCGACGTGCAATTCAAGGAGACCACCTATTTCAAGCAGATCCGCCCCGGGACCTACCAGTTCTATCTGGCGGAGACCAACCTTCTCCCCATGCCCAGCTACCTGGACATCGAAACCATGGACTCCGCCTTCATCGGGATGGCGCCCCCCTTCTCTGCCTTGGCCTCCCTCCAGCTGGAGGCGGCGCCCAGGTCCACCTACACCCTGTATGTCCTCAGCGGGGGCTCCGGCTCCAACGAGATCCAGACCCTGGTGGTGACAGACCGCTGACTCTCCCGGCAGACAAAGGTCCTGCCTTTCCAGTAAAGGCCCCGCGGGCGGATGCTATCCGCCCGCGGGGCCTTTGGCCTCAACAGCGCCCGCTGGGGGCGGTCTCCTATTTCTTGATCTCCTCCCAGTAGCGCCGGGCGGCCTGCTCTGTCTTGTTGTCCCCGTACTGATAATATTTTCTGTCTTTCAGCTCATTGGGCAGGTACTGCTGCCGCACCCAGTGGCCCGGGAAGTTATGGGGGTAGAGGTAGCCCTGCTCCCGCTCCATCCCCGCCGAGTCGGCATGGACATTCTGGAGCTCCCGTGGGATGTCCCCCGCCAGTCCTGCCTTCACGTCGGCCATAGCCGCGTCAATGGCCATGCAGGCCGTGTTGGACTTGGGAGCGGTTGCCAGAAGGATGGCCGCCTGGGCCAGCGGCAGCCTTGCCTCAGGCAGCCCCAGCTGAAGGGCGCTGTCCACGCAGGCCTTTACGATGGGCACCGCCTGGGGATAGGCCAGGCCGATGTCCTCACTGGCAGAGCAGAGGATGCGGCGGATGGCCGTGATCAGGTCCCCCGCCTCCAGCAGCCGGGCCAGATAATGGACCGCCGCATCCGGGTCTGAACCTCGCATAGATTTCATCAGGGCGGAGGCAATATCAAAGTGATTGTCCCCCTCCCGATCATACCGCATAGCGGACTTCTGGGCCGCCGTCTGGGCGTCCGACAAAGTGACAAGGAATTTTCCTTGCTCCCTTTTCGCCGCCGAGGCCAGCAGCTCCAGGGCGTTCATGGCCTTTCGGATGTCACCGCCGCAGGAGGCAGCAATGTGCTCCTGCACCCCCTCCTCCAGCACCAATCCGCCCCCCAGGCGCCCCTCCAGGATGGACACCCCTCGGTCGATGGCGGGCAGGGCGTCCTCCGCGGTGATGGGCTTGAACTCGAACACGGTGGACCGGGAGAGCACTGCCCCGAACACGTAGAAAAAGGGGTTCTCCGTGGTGGAGGCAATGAGGGTGATTTTGCCGTTCTCCATGAACTCCAGCAGGGACTGCTGCTGCTTCTTGTTGAAATACTGGATCTCATCCAGGTAAAGGAGAACTCCTTCCGGGGCCATCAGGGTCCCGATGTCTGCGATGATCTCTTTGATGTCACTGATGGACGCGGTAGTGGCGTTCAGCCGGTGCAGGGGCCGGTTGGTCCGCCGGGCGATGATGTTGGCCACCGTGGTCTTTCCGGTACCCGAGGGACCGTAAAAGATCAGGTTGGGGATGTCACCCCCCTCGATGATCCGGCGGAGCAGGCCCTCCCTGCCTAAAATATGCTTCTGCCCCACCACTTCATCCAGGGTCTGGGGCCGTATCTCATCTGCCAATGGCCGGTAAGCCATTCCAACACTCCCTTTCCCTCCAGGGGCGCCCGCCCCTGGACCCGCCGCTCACAGCAGCTCCTTTTCCATGCACAGGGTGTCCTTGTTGTCCGCAAAGATGGTGAGAGTCTCGATCTCCCGGTATCCCATTTTTCTGTAAAGGGATATCGCTTCCGGAATATCCCGGCCTATCTCCATCACCATGCGGCCAAAGCCCTGAAACAGGGCCTGGAGCTCCAACACCTCCACCACCTGCCTGGCACACCCCCGGCGGCGGTGTTCTGGACGGACATAGACCCGATTCAGTTCCGCTGTGCCCTCCTCCATCGCCCGGAAGGCGCCGCAGGCCACCACCTGCCCGTCCCGCAGGAGCAGGCAGGCCTGCCGGATGTCATCCAGGCCGTGGCAGCTCCGGCACTTCAGGGCCGCTGCCCCAAACCGCTCCCCATACTCCCGGTCCATCGCCCGGACCAGCTCCCGGAAGCGCGGGTCCCCGCCGTGGGTCAGCCGGGCCTCTGATCCTTTTCCGCTCATTTCTTGTCCTCCCGTTTATGCTACGCCGGCCAGCCGGCACATGCCCGCTTTGGTCCAATGGTTTACCAGGGCGATCACCCGCCCAACCCCCACCATGGCCAGCAGAGTGCCCAGGCCGATCCCCACGATCCGCCCGGTCAGCAGCAGGCCCAGGCACACCGTTGCTGCCACGCAGCCCAAATCAAACACGTTCTTGGCAAAGCCCTGATCCCAGCCCATCCTCTGGGCCACCGCCTGGACGATGCCGTCCCCCGGGTTGGGGACCAGCCGCATGTTGACGGTGAGGGCCACCCCCACCCCCGTCAGCACGATGGCCAGGGCCAGCACCGCCAGATTTTCCGGCAGGCTGTGGGCCGCCGCCTGATAGGGGATGCAGGCGCTGCACAGATTCAGCAGCCGGCTGAACACCAGGCTCAGGGGAAATTGCAGCAGTGTGGCCAGCCGCTCCCGCCGCTCCCGGAGAAACAGCTGCACCACCACAAAGATCCCGTAGAGCACAAAGGTCATATCGCCGAAATTCAGCTCAAAGATCTGGGACACACAGTAGGCCACTGAGATGATGGGAGATACCCCCAGCCCCGTCTTTGTGTTCAGGGTGATCCCCGCCGCCAGGACCACCATTCCCAGAATATAAAAGATCCAGCGATTCACTTTTTCCACTGGTCCGCTTCTCCCCTCATTCGGTCTCTCCACTCATGTGCGGCGGAACCCCTGAAAGCGGGTGCCCTGGAAGGTCAGCCGCCCCCGGTCCCCCTCCACCAGAAGGCCGTACTCCATGTCGGGCACTTCCAGCTCCATCCGGTCCCCGCTCTCCACCTGAAAAGTGGCGTAGTAATAGGTCCGGCTGGAGGCATGTCTCCTGCTGTGCTCAGTCCCCCCGTGGCGGTAGGTGCGCACGTCCATGCGCTTGGCCGCCACCTCCGCCTCCACTGTCAGCACCGGGGCGTCGTTGTTCCGCTTCCACTGGGCGGCCCCACGGACCGCTTGGACTGCAATGCCCGCCAGGATCAGCACGAAGACAACCCCGATAAAAATGGGGACAATGGTGAACATGGCGTTGGCCATGCCGAATCCGCCGTATCCGATCATGCTGGCTCTCTCCCTTCTGTCCCCCGGGCTGTCTGCCCGCTCTTTGCGAAGTGGTCACACCAGGGCCGCAGGACGCAGCTCTGGCACTGGGGACGGCGTGCGATGCACACAGCACGCCCGTGGAGGACCAGCCGGTGGCAGAAGTCGTTGGACTCCTCCGGCGGCAGGATGGCCCGCAGCTGCTGCTCCACCTTTCCCGGGTCCTTGGTGCCGTCGGTCAGGCCCAGAAGGCCGGAAATGCGGATGCAGTGAGTATCCGCCACCACCACCCCTGGGGTGTGGTACACGTCCCCCAGGATCAGGTTGGCCGTCTTCCGGCCCACCCCGGGCAGCTTCAGCAGCTCCTCCATGGTGTCCGGCACCCGCCCTCCGTAGTCCCGCAGAAGCATCTGGGAGGCCAGCACGATGTCCTTCGCCTTGGCCCGGAAAAAGCCGGTGGAGTGGATGTACCTCTCCACCTCCGCGATGTCCGCCTCCGCCAGCGCCTCCAGGGTAGGGAAGCGGGCATAGAGGGCCGGTGTCACCTTGTTCACCCGCTCATCGGTGCACTGAGCCGCCAGACGCACCGAGAACAGCAGCTCATAGTCCTTTCTGTAATCCAGAGAGCAGACCCCATCCGGGTAGAGCTCCTTCAGCCCATTGACAATGCTCCAGATCTCTTCTATGGTTTTCATCCTGTCTCACACCTTTCGGACCGCTCCGCCCTTTAGGCGAGGCCTGTCCTGTCATATCCGGGGCCTGCGCCCCTCACTCCCGCTCCCAGTCAGAGGGGCCAAAGGTCAGGACGGCCTCTCCCCTGCTGGTCTTTACATCGGGGCTTCTTCCCCCATATCTTACACCAGCACCCCGGTCCTTGTAAAGCAAGCTCTTCCTTTCTTCCCTATTTTCATTGTAATTTCCGCCCCATCTGCTATAATAGGGAAGACGGCCCCGGCCCCGCCGGGCATCAACTGACAAAGGAGTGTTCCCATTGGTCCAGGAAGCCATGGATTTCATCACCGCCGCCGACCCCGAGGTCGGCAGGGCAATTCAGGCGGAATATGACCGCCAGCAGCAGAACATCGAACTCATCGCCTCGGAGAACGTGGTCAGCTCCGCCGTGCTGGCCGCTGCCGGTACGGTGCTCACCAACAAATACGCGGAGGGCTACCCCGGAAAACGGTATTACGGCGGCTGCCAGTGCGTAGATGTAGTGGAGGACATCGCCATCCAGCGGGCCAGGCAGCTCTTCGGCGCCGGCTTTGCCAATGTACAGCCCCATTCCGGCGCACAGGCAAACTACGCTGTCTACCAAGCCCTCTGCCAGTATGGCGACACCGTCTTGGGCATGAGCCTGGACAATGGCGGCCACCTGACCCACGGCTCCCCCGTCAACTTCTCCGGGAAGCAGTACAAAATGGTGGCCTACGGCGTAGACCCCGTAACCCACCGCATCGACTATGACCAGGTTCGAGATCTGGCCAGATGTCACCGCCCCAAAATGATCATCGCCGGTGCCTCCGCTTACCCCCGTATCATTGACTTCCAGTGCTTCGCGGAGATCGCCCACGAGGTGGGGGCCTACCTGTTCGTGGACATGGCTCACATCGCCGGCCTGGTGGCCGCCGGGCTCCATCCATCCCCTATCCCCTACGCCGACGTGGTCTCCACCACCACCCACAAGACCCTCCGCGGACCCAGGGGCGGCATGTTGCTGTGCAACGATCCGGAGATCGCCAAAAAGCTGAACTCCGCCATCTTCCCCGGCTCCCAGGGCGGCCCCCTGGAGCACATCATCGCCGCCAAGGCGGTGGCGCTGGGCGAAGCACTCCGGCCGGAATTTAAGGCCTATCAGCAGCAGATCGTCAAAAACGCCGCCGTCCTGGCAGAGTCCATTATGGAGGGCGGCCTGGACCTGGTCTCCGGCGGCACGGACAACCACCTGATGCTGGTAGACCTGCGCCCTGCCCATCTCACCGGCAAGGAGATGGAGCACCGTCTTGATGAGGTATATATCACTGTCAATAAAAACGCCATCCCCAACGACCCGGAAAAGCCCTTCGTCACCTCCGGCATCCGGGTGGGCACCCCCGCCGTTACCTCCCGCGGCTTCCGGGAGGAAGAGATGCGGACCGTGGGCCGGCTGATCTGTCAGGCCGCCCAGGCCGATTTTGAGGACAAGATCGACAGCCTGCGGGCCCAAGTCAAGGAGCTGACCGGGAAATATCCCCTCTATCAGGGGCAGTAAGGCCGGACATACAGCGGTCTATCAGAAAACAGTACCGCGGCGGAAAAGGCCGCCGCGGTACTGCTTTTTCTTTATCGGTCCTCCGCCAGCACCTTGCCGCCGTCCTGCGGCGCCAGATCCCGGGGCCCGGCGATGGGCCGAAACTTCGGCTCCTGCTCCAGGTGCAGTTTGGTCCCCACGCAGCGGTTGATGGGCGTCCCCAAATCATGGAACTTCTCCTCATAATCCGTCATGATCCCGCAGACCCCGTTCCCATGCAGGTCCCGGGTCACCTCAGACAGCTCATAGCCCGCTTTTGGGAATTGGAACAGGGAGTACTCAAACAGCTCCCGGTTGTCCGTCTTAAAGTGGATCTGTCCCCCGTCCCGCAGGACCCCCCGGTACAGCACCAAGAAGTTCTCGTGGGTGAGCCGCCGCCGGGCGTGCTTGTTGGAGGGCCATGGGTCGCAGAAATTGATGTAGATCCGGTCGGCCTCCCCCGGGGAAAAATAGTCCCGCAGGCGAGCCGCATCCCCGTCCACAAAAAAGACATTGGACAGCCCTTTCTCCACCACCCGCTCCATCGCCACGATCATGGCATCCGGCACCCGCTCCACCGCCACGAACAGGACATCCGGCTCCAGCCCTGCGGTCTCTGCGGTAAAGCGTCCCTTCCCGCATCCCAGCTCTACCCGCAGTTCCCGCGCCTGGGGCATCAGGTCCCGCCAGTGTCCCCGCAACTCCACCGGATCTGGGATCATCCGGTCCCGGCATCGGTCCATCCGTGGGATCAGATTGGGCTTTTTTCTCATTCTCACAGCTCAGTCACCTCATGTCGGAAGTCGTCCCCTATCTTAACATAAGAAAAGAATACTTGCAATCTTTTCTCGTTTATATTATACTATGAAACAGAAGCAGTCTTTATCTGCAGAGCACCGACTCCATACAGGAAAATCAAATTATCCGGGTGTAGCGCAGTTGGTAGCGCGCTTGCTTTGGGAGCAAGATGCCGGGAGTTCGAGTCTCCCCACTCGGACCAAAAACCGCCTCAAAACATCGGTTTTGAGGCGGTTTTTATAACTTTTTCGACAATAATTTGTTTGGCGTTTTGCATAAATAAAGCCTCAAATGTGGTCAAATCATTTTTGCGGATTTGTTCTGAATTTCCTTCATAAATGGAGTTTCTGGCTGTCCTCCACCATTATTCATTCAGAAAAGAGAAAAAGCAAACTGCACATTCTTTCAACGTGTGGTCAAAGATAGAAATTTAGTAACTCTTATCGTAGCATTAGAAAAGATTGTGGTTATAAAGTTCCTTGTTGTCTTCATGCTACTAAGAGATACGATATGACACCCCGGAATCGTCATCCTACTTTCAAAAATTAAGCCGATTCCTGGGAAATTTTTTCCCACAAATTAAAGTATTCAAAGAAACTTTCTGTAATTAACTGTAGAGCTGCTTCTTTTTTTCTACATTCCTTACCTTGAAGTTTGTCCTTTGCAACACTGTTTTTGAGTTCATCTCTTTTTCGTTTGAGTTTGTCCAAATTATGTATAATTTCGTGACGTTTTAAGTACAATTGAAGCGTCTTTCTCATATATTTGCCAAGTGGTGTGATTCCAGATATTGATCCGTCTGGAAGCCGTATGAGATGTTTATCATATTCTTCAGTACATGGATCAATAAAGCCTTCAGAATCTACAACATTTATTTTAGAATTATCACTTGGCCATATATCCCATTTTGCCCGGTTACACCATGGACAAGCATAAAGTAAGTTGTCATAATCATAACGTAATTCAGGGAATTTTTCTTTGGGTGCAAAATGCTCGACATGATATGCGCGGTATCCGCCACCATATTCATCTAAATCATCACAGTAGGCGCAACGATGCCCAAAATCTGCTGAGAGGTGCTTCTTATTTGTCCTATTTGTACGAAACACCTCTCCATGATAACTTCTAATTGGCCGTTTCTCTCTAAGCATAGTATCATTCGCTTTCTATTATTTGATCAATTTTGGAAATTAGTTCATTTATCTTTTCGGCTACAAACCCTTGCTTAATGGGGACTGAAATAGCCGCACGGCCATCAATGCTTCGTTCAATTTTGGAGTCCAATTCAAGAATACGTTCGTCAACAGTTGCCGACTCACCCGCACGAGGCAACAACGATTCCAGCTCTTCTTTCCAATTCTCCATCTCCGCTCGATGCTTTTTGATTTGCTCAATCAACTTTGAATTAAGTTCGACTCTTTCTTCATTTTCCGCAATATAGCGCGCAAAATCGAACACAAGATATGAATCAAATAGTTCATGATCAAACAGATCATCTTTATAGGTAGTCAGTACGAAAATGGGAAATCCATACAACCGCAAACATAGTTCTTTGGCTAAAGATACTCCTGAATAGGACACAGCCTTTTGTGAGGAAAGCTTATAATCAATAATCACAGCATCTAATCTTTTTTCGACAATTTGCTCTACCATATCGTCGGTATTATCCAAAAGGGAAAGTTCTATGGGGATTAACTCATAGTTTGCATATTTTTCCTTAATAGGATGCCCCTCCTCATCATTACAGCAAAGCCGAATCATCGTAATCATTTGAGTTACTTTTGATTGATCATCATCGATAATCCCGATTTTATATTGCTCTTGCATATCTAACGCCCCTCCTCAGACAAAGGAATAGTAATGTCCAGTCCAAAACCATCCTCAACCTTCGTAATAGTATACCTGCCCTTGTATTCATTTATGCTCGACGCTACTATGTACATCCCAAGGCCGGTTCCTACTGCATTTCCTTCGGCGTCAAATTTACTTGTAGTACCATACTCAAAAATACTATAAGGGTTTTTCTTAAATGCTTCTGTTAAACCATGTCCATTGTCAGAGTAATGCACCGTTAAGCTATCATCATCTGATTCAACTCTAATTGTAATTTGTCTCTCGGAAATCTTGGTCTCTTCAAAAGATTCAATAGAATTAACAACTAAATTGTAAATAATACTATCAAAATCTGTGGCAAAAATCTTTTTATATGCTTCTCCACCGTCGGTGGCAAACTGGACTTCAACCATCTTCCTGTTAAGAATTGGAGAGATCAGCTTAAGAGATTCTGACAGCACTTTATAGATATCTGTTTTCAATCTTCTTCGGCGGTCTTTTTTGGTTTGAGTTGTGATTACTGTAATCCAAGATTTCAGAAATTCATCATTTGTCTTTAAGTCATCCAGATTCCTCTGAATTTGCAATGTATCGTTTTGCCTAATTGCCAGCTTAAATCCGCGGACTCGGGAAACTAATAATGCATTGATACTCTTCAAATCGTGCACCATAGTTGTTGTCATAAGTCCATTTGTAGCCAAAGCTCGAAGTAATTTTATCTCAGAGATTAGTTCTTCACGCTCTTCTTGATAAATTTGGACTGCTGTAGCAAGTTTTTCCGTATCGCTGGCTGTGTCTGCATCTTTTTCTTTAGACCTCTTATTCTTTTTTCCTAATATTGTCTTAGCAATGCCAGCGGCCTCTTCTTTTGCCCGTTCTCTTTGATTCTGCTGATCGTTATACTGTTTTATATTTTTGACAATATGCGCTCGATCCTTTTCAAAAATTGAAATAATAGCAATCAACAATGATGAAAGGGTATCAAAGAATTCATTTTCAATGATTCCTTCTCTGCTTGATTTATCTAAAATGGAAGCGTTGTATACTCGCGAAATTAAAACTGTACCTTGCAATTGTGAGTTATTAACATGCCATTGTTCGGATTTGTCAGAAATAGCTACTGGGTTGACACCTTTTCGCGCATCCAGCCCAAGCCAATCAAAAGATTTTGATGTAGGATCACCATACGGACGAACAAGAAAATTGTCACGATAGATTTTTAGTCCGCCATGATTCTCCATCCATATTTTTCGTTTTCTACTTACGGCCTTGTAATAATACGGTCCCTCGCCCCGGTTTGACAATTTCATAAAGACAAATTGGAAATCAAAGGGCCCTACGCTTTCACACATATTTGCATATGCAGAACTGTCGTTTCCCGTAAGTTCTGAAATAGTTCGTGTTATTTCAAAATACTCTTTAGAAAAATCTTCTAAACGGTATGGCTCCAAGCTAAACGCAGGCTGTCTAAATAATTCTTTTGGAATGATATTTAAATCAAATTCATTTCTAAAAACCGTGGCCGTTACTTTCTTTCCGTCAAAATGTGCACGAACTTTGTAGTCATAGTCATCAGTAACTTCATTGTCCACTTTAAATGCCGCTGAATTCAGACTTCTTTGAATAATAATTGCATAGTTTTGTTGTTCAACAGGAGGAATAAGATATCCTAAGACATCTATAACTTTTTCCTTTTCACGATCACTCCACTTGTCGCGTAGTTCGGAAATTGAAAAAAGGGTCCCGCTCTTCAAGGAAAACTGATTGCTGTGGTCTTCTTCTGTATATTGTGCAATAGCCTTTTTAATTTCAATGGGAATAATATCTTCGAATTGCCGTTCCGGGCAGTAGGAGAAATTTGCCTCCACATCATCGATAATCTGTCCCGACTTTTCAAAACTACTCCAATCAGTTTCCCAACAGATTAAGCTTTCACTGTCATGCTTAGTGTACATTCTGCATTTACTGCCAAGCCTATCAAGCGCAAAACGTCCGATTCCTTTTTCGCCTGATTTAATGCGATTCTTTGCAGACAAGTATTCCACACGCTTGTTATCTGTTCCAATAAGCATCCAACAAGACTCGATGATGCCTTTTGTCATCCCAGAACCATTATCTAAAATATAAATGTGATCATGTTCAACATCAAAACAGATAAAACAAAACCCAGCATCTGCATCGTATGTGTTCTTTACCAGTTCAATTATGGCACCATCAACCCGTGATACACTTTCTCTGCCAAGCAATATAGTTGCTCGAGAAGACATTTTATACTTCATTTTCTCCATATAAGATACCTCCACGGCAAAATTTTTACCAACAATAATCGGATATATTTTTCGTTGTAATTCGGATTGATTTTCCCTTGGCACTTATTCCTCGCGGCTGAAGATATTTCAAAAACTCTGAGCTATTTAAAATTGTCATTGCTTCTGTCAAAGGTAATTTATCAGCACAGTCTCTAATGGTAATAAATATTCCAGAATAGGGAACATCCTCGATATCCAGCGGATATACATGCACTTTTCCGGTGATTACCGTCGAAACTAACAATTTTTTTTGATTAATATGTGTAAGCGCTTGAGAACGACCAAACTCAAACCACTTGGAGTTTTTGTCTGCGTCGCGCCTATCCAATATTTCTTTTTTGCTTTCTAAATAAGCATAAGCAAAAGGAAATTTTTGCTTGAAGGTAACCTCGTCATAGTGCTTTAGAATTCCATCGGAATAGTAATATGGAAAAATGATATATTCTGTAGTATCGTTAGCTTTTCCCTTTGGACTTGCAGCTTTTCGAACAACGCTTTTTTCGATTTTACTGCCCTCACATATCAGATATTCACCATCATCAGAGTAGTTGGTAAGAACATAGACGCTATTGCATTGAGTTGCTATACTTGTAGCAACTCTAAAGTAGTCACCAAATTTATGTTGCAGTCCAGGGGCCTGTTCTTGGCAGCCGAACAGCCACTCATCATTAAGGGTTTCGCGATTTACGGTAGATTCCAGATTCGCAGAAAGATCTTTATATACAATCTGTTCAGTTCTCGTGGAACGGTCAATAATAATGATAGCTGGAGAGGTTAGAACCTTTTCGAACACATTTGTAGTTGTAAAATCGAGGACTTCTGTCAAGTAGGGTTGCAAAAGCGTTCGAATACTCCGACCAGACTTCGTTTTGAAAATACTATTCGGGATAATATAGGCCATTTTCCCTGCGGAATTTAAATGGTTAAAACCATCCTGTAGGAATGCATAAGAATAATCCCAAGCACCATATTGACAAGTGGTATATTTTCCCTCGATGTATTCACGTTCCGATTTCTCTAAATCCCAATAAGATACATAGGGAGGGTTTCCAACAACGAAATCAAATGTGAGTGAATAAGGTTCTCTCAACGCATCTGCTTGCTTAATTTGCCAACAAACTCTTTTTAATCCAAAACTATCAGTAATAGAATTTAGGGTTTGTATACATTCTCGATATAATGATGGGTCCAGTTCTATGCCGAAAATATCGCGTCCAAGACCATTTTTGATTTTAGTTCTTGAAAGGCCTTTTCGTTTACAATCATTAATATATCGTTTAACAATTCCTTTTAGAAATTGACCATTCCCACATGAATTTTCTAAAATAGTTTTGCCGTATAAAGAGTCAATATATCCTACATGATCCAGCATAGTTTCTACGATATCATCTGGGGTAAAAATTTGACACTTTTCTTTAGTTTTTGCGTTTTCAATTACTGATCCCATGCCACACCTCAAACGACATCATTTTACAGATTCTCCAGATTTCATCCATGCATCAACTTCGCTGATTTTAAATCTCCACAGCCGACCTATTTTAGTAGCTGGCATCTTACGCTTTTCGATCCAATTAAGCACAGTGTCACGACTAACTCCAAGATATTCGGCGATTTCTTTCATAGAGTACCATCGTTCAACATTTAGATCCATGAAAACTCCCCGCTTTCAAACAAACACATAATTTTCTAATTTGAATAATATCACAAGAGTATGGAAGTGACAATATTTTTGCTGATTAACGTAGAATTATCTTGATTATATCAGGTTAACGCTGCCCTCGCTAAATTGGAGGACAACTAAATAGTAAAGATGAGATATAGCAGATATGGAGATTTACCGGTGTTGCTGTCTCAATAAATAGAGTTTCTTTATATGTTGGAGCGAGTGCAGGCTATTGCGGTATCCATCGCTGTGGGAGATCCTACTTATTACAAAAAGGGGTGGTATCAAAATGTGATACCACCCCCTTTTGAGCGTCCGGGAAACAAGTCTATTTTAAAATCCCGACAGGTCTACGCCCAGGAGAATAAGGGCAAGGCCGGCCAGGATCCAGGGCAGAAAAATGACTGGAAACAGGAGCAGCCCCTTGTGGTTTTCATAGTGGTACTCCTCGCAGGAGAACAGCTTGCCGGGATTATCGATGTAATAGAGATACAGGTACAGGGGCGGCGTTGCCGGGTGCTTGAAATGGGCAACATACTGCCGCTCTTCGCCGTCAATCGTGTAACGGTAGACGGCGCGCCAGTTGTGGCGGGATACCTCGCCGGAGGGGTGCTTGTCCACCAGAGACGCTTTAATGACGTGGTCCCTGCTCTTTGCGATGTCCCGTTTCCGCTCCCAGCTCATGCCGTGGGACGCCTTTTTGTACAGCGGAACCGCGATGGCATAGCCGCCGATCAGGACCGCAAACACGACCGCCCATTTGAGCCAGTTGATGGGATCGTCGGTAAACATCGTGATGAGAGCCTCTTGGATACTCAATTTCAGCACCTCCCCCGGCATCTCCTGTACTCATCATACGATATTTGGCGGCGCTCCGCAAGGCAGAATGATACTTTTGATGATGAATTGGAGAATTTGATAAAATAGATAATTAAGCCGCCTTTTACGCCGTCCACCCCAGCATCCCCCGCATCATCTCATACCACTTCGCCGCCGTGTGCCTCGTCACCCCGGCGCCTCTGGCGATGGCCCGGTAGCTGGTCACATCGGGGTGGAACTTCATGTACATCCAGATCTTCTTTTGGGTTTTGGTGAGCTTATCCGGCGGAGTAATGCCCCGTGCATGGTCCCGCAAGGCCTGCCGCTCTGTGTTCATCTGCTGGATCAGCACCTTCAGCTTCGCCTCACATTCCTCCCGGGTGTGAGCGTAGACGCATTTGGAATGCTTGGTGCCGTCCGGCCAGGTGGGGGAGTAGCGGCCCTCAAACAGATGATCATTGATCTGGGTGATGCACCCGGTGCCGGGCTTCCGGGTCTTTCTCAGCACCGGCTGGAAGTCTGCGGCCGGGTTTTGCTCTGTCTGCGCAGATTCCTCCTGTACCTCGTTGCCCAGTCCCCGGTCTATTTTGGCCGCCGCCTCGGTCTGCATGTCCCCGGTGACATGGGTGTAGATGTCCAGGGTGGTGGCCGCCGACACATGGCCCAGCATGGCGGAGAGGGTCTTCACATCCATGCCGTTCTCCAGCGACAGGGTGGCAAAGGTATGGCGTAAATCGTGAAATCTGATTCTCTTACACCCGGCCCGCTCCAGAATGATCTGGAGCCGCCGGCGCACCGCCCCTGGCGTCATGGACATGTCCTCTTTGACCGGCGAGGGGAACATCCACCGGGAGTCCACCGTCTTCTGATACTGCCGCAGCACCTCCACCACGCCGGGCGGCAGGACCAGTCTGCGAATGGACGCCTTGGTTTTGGGAACGCTCACCTGGAGCTGTCCCTTTACCTCGTAGACCTGCTTGTTCACGGTCAAGGTCCCGGTTTTGAAATCCAGGTCGTCCCACTGGAGGGCCAGTAGCTCGCCCCGGCGCAGGCCGGTGCATAAGTCCAGAAGAAACAGTTAGAAATAACCTTCCGCCTGGGCCTGGATGAGGAACCGCTGGAGTTCCTCCGGAGACAGCACCTGCATCTCCCGGCCCCGCTTGGGCGGCAGCTTGCAGCCCACCGCCGGGTTGGTGCGGATCAGTTCCTCCTGCACCGCCTTCTCCAGTGCGGACCGGCAGGCGGCGTGGAGGCCGCGCACCATGGAGTCGGAGAGGCCCTTGCCGAACTGCTCTGTGCGGATGAGCCGCCCGCCCGTTTTCATCCGGGCATAGAACTGCTGGAGGTCCTTCTGGGCCAGCTGGTTCAGGGGGATCTTCCCCAGCTCCGGGATGATATGCTGATAGATCTTCGCCTCGTAGTTGGCCTGGGTAGTGGGGCGGATCTGAGGTTTCACATAGTTCTGATACCAGAAGTCCAGCCACTCCCCGAAGGGCATCTCCGGCCGGACCTTCTCTGTCTTGGAGCCGGTCACCGTCTCCCGGAGCTGCTTCAGCTTTTCCTGGCACTCCCGTTTCGTTTTGGCCAGGACGTTCTTCGTCCTGGGCAGGCCCTTTTCGTCGTAGCCGACGACCACCCGGCCCTCCCAGCGGCCGTCCTTGCGCTGGCGGACGGAGCCCTCGCCCTTTTTCCGCCGCTTACCCATGGCGGGCACCTCCCTCCGGCGTGTCTCTCTGCCACGGTTTCAGGTCTTTCCCCAGGAGATCTTCCAGGAAGCCGCCCACGATGTGGCTGGCCTCCTGCTGCATGTCCGGCGTCACATGGGTGTAGGTGTCCAGGGTGAAGCTGGCGTTGGTGTGGCCCAGGATGCCGGACAGGGTCTTGGCGTCCACGCCGCTGGTGAGGGCGTGGGTGGCAAAGGTATGCCTTAAATCGTGAAATCGGATCGCAGGCAGACCTGCGTCCTTTAGAATGCGTTTCATCCAGTAGTAGGCGGCGCTGGGGCGCACCGGCTTCTCCGGAGCCAGAGGTTCCGGGAAGATCCACTGGCTGACGGCGTGTTTCTTCCGCTCCCGCAGCCGCTGGACGGTGCTGGGCGGCAGGCGGATGGTCAGCCGTCCCTGACTGGTCTTCGTTTCGCCGATCTCCAGTTCCCCGGCCTTGGGGACATTCACCGACCGAAGAATTTTTAACATCCCCGCCTTCTCGTCGAAGTCCTGCCACATAAGACCGCAGATCTCGCCCCGGCGGAGACCGGTGGTCAGCTCCGTGTAGAAGAAGTCCCGCCAGATCTCATTGCGGTCCACCGCCGCCAGGAAGATGTCCATCTGCTCCTTCGTGAGAATCTGTTTGGGACGATGGTTGGCCTTGGGCACCACAGCCCCATCGGTAGGGTTCCGGGCGATCACATGGGCCGCTTCCGCGTCCTTCAGACACCGGTGGAGCATGGCGTGGATGCGGAGCACCATAGTGTCCGACAGCTCGTGCCCGTATTCCGGGTGTTCGCGGACCCGGCCTTCGTGTT
>ERZ1673736.526-NODE-526-length-60228-cov-21.687617_pt1 | contig 60228 bp, 66 predicted proteins | sample MGYA00580212_ERZ1673736 | MGnify/ENA primary metagenome ERZ1673736 (study PRJEB41218, sample SAMN15661752) | gut metagenome | host: Homo sapiens | place: Canada: London | collected 2015-08-20/2019-03-30 | study: EMG produced TPA metagenomics assembly of...
TCACTGCGGCTCCGGGTAAAGAAGAAAGCATGATTCTTCTTAAGGAATTGCCCAGTGTAGTACCGTAACCTCTCTCAAGTGGTTCAACTACAAACTTGCCGTATCTTTTGTCTTCTGAAATCTCTACGATTTCAATATTTGGTTTTTCAAAATCGAACACTAATAGCCCCTCCTTTTTGGGTATATGTCAAATATCGAGGGTTTAACGCAGGGGAAAACACCTTAAGCGCACCCCCTGCATACCGGTGCATTCCAGCAAAGTACGCCTGTCCAAAATTTAGACAGGCATACCTTAAATACTTTATATACAAGCGGATTATTTGGAGTACAGCTCGACGATAAGCATCTCGTCAACGGGAACGTCGATCTCGTCTCTGGTTGGCAGCTCCTTAATGGTGCCGCGCAGGTTCTCCTGATCAGCCTCGATCCATGCAGGTACCATACGGCCTGCTGTTACTTCCAGGATATCCTTATATCTCTGAGCAGACTTGAACTTCTCTTTGATCTCGATCACATCGCCAGCCTTAACCTGGTAGGATGGGATGTTTACAAGCTTGCCGTTTACTAAAACGTGCTTGTGATCAACGATCTGTCTAGCCTCTTTACGGGTACGTCCAAGACCCATACGGAACAGTACGTTGTCAAGTCTGCACTCCAGAAGGATCATCAGGTTGGTACCAACCATACCGTTCATCTTGGAAGCCTTTGCATAGTAGTTACGGAAAGGTTTCTCTAATACGCCGTAAATGAACTTTGCCTTCTGCTTTTCTCTTAACTGAAGACCATACTCGCTGATCTTCTTGTTTGCTCTCTTAGATTCTCTGTTAGACTTTTTATCAATTCCTAAATAGATTGGATCCAGTCCGAGGGATCTGCATCTTTTAAGAACAGGAACTCTATCTACTGCCACTTTAATTACCTCCTAGATTAAAATCATCAGACTCTTCTGCGCTTTGGCGGACGGCATCCATTGTGTGGAACCGGAGTTACGTCCTTAATGCTGGTTACTTCCAGACCGCATGCCTGAAGGGCACGGATCGCTGCCTCACGTCCTGAACCAGGACCTTTAACCATAACGTCTACTGACTTTAAGCCATGTACAAGGGCTGCCTTTGTAGCAGTTTCTGCTGCCATCTGAGCTGCATAAGGAGTAGATTTCCTTGAACCTCTAAATCCCAGACCACCGGCACTTGCCCATGATAAAGCGTTACCCTGCGCATCAGTTAATGTAACGATCGTGTTATTAAAAGATGACTGGATATGTGCCTGTCCGCGTTCAACGTTTTTCTTTACACGCTTTTTTGTCACTTTTTTTGCTGTAGTGGACACTTTTTTAGCCATTTTAAACTAACCTACTTTCTCATTGATTATGAATTCGTTCTTCCTGTTTTTAAAACATGTAAATCCGAATTCGGTTACGGTGTTACAAATTATTTCTTCTTGTTTGCTACTGTCTTTCTCGGACCCTTGCAGGTTCTTGCGTTGGTCTTTGTCTTCTGTCCGCGAACCGGCAGGCTCTTTCTGTGACGGATTCCTCTGTAGCATCCGATTTCCTGAAGTCTCTTGATGTTCATAGCGATCTCTCTGCGCAGATCACCTTCCACAGTCTGAGTTTCAGCAATGATGTTAGCCAGCTTCTTTACCTCATCATCGGTTAAATCCTTAACGCGAGTGTCTGGGTTTACGCCAGCGTCTGCTAAGATGCGGTTGGAGCTTGCTCTACCAATTCCGTAGATGTAAGTAAGACCGATCTCAACACGTTTTTCTCTTGGTAAGTCAACACCTGAAATACGAGCCATGTGTGTAGTACACCTCCTAAAAATAATTAACCTTGTCTCTGTTTATGCTTTGGATTTTCGCAAATTACTCTGATACTGCCTTTTCTCTTGATGATCTTGCACTTTTCGCAGATCGGCTTTACGGATGATCTAACCTTCACAGTAATTCTCCTTTCTATAGACCACAAAGTTGCTAAAGCATTATACCAAAGTTTTTTTGGAAATGCAAGCATTTTTAGGCCCAATTTTTGATTTTTCTCAGTGTTTATTTATCTCTCCAGATGATCCTGCCCTTTGACAGATCGTATGGGGACATCTCCAGGGTTACTTTATCGCCCGGAAGAATACGGATATAATTCATGCGGAGCTTTCCGCTGATGTGTGCCAGAACCTGATGGCCGTTTTCCAGCTCTACCTGGAACATGGCGTTTGGAAGCTTCTCAACTACGGTTCCTTCAATTTCGATTACGTCTGCTTTTGACATTTTCTTTCCCTCCTACTGCTTATGCGGCTGCGGATCCACCGGGCAATCTCTTCGTCCTCTACGCGGCTGCCCATGATCAGCTTTTCTCTCAGTCCCCCGTCATATTCCTTAAGGGGCTGCAGATGTTTGATGTTCTTGCGCTTTGGCCGGTCCAGCGGGTGCTTTCTGCCGTCTGACAGATAAGCATATTCGCCCTGAACGCGGATTATGATATAAAACTCATTTTTATCATGGCCTGCCAGGCTTTTTACCAGACAGGCCGTTTTCATTTCCGCCATGCTGCACCTCTGTTACAGAGACAGGATCTCTGGTTCGCCGTCCGTAATCAGGATGGTGTTTTCATAATGAGAGGCCAGAGAGCCGTCTTCTGTTACAACGGTCCAGCCGTCATCCATCCATGCTACATCATAACGTCCTGCGGTGATCATAGGCTCAATAGCAAGTGTCATACCGGCCGCCAGGCGGATGCCTTTGCGGCGCTGGGCAAAGTTTGGTATCTCAGGCTCCTCATGCATCTCTGTGCCGATTCCGTGGCCAACCAGATCTCTTACTACGCCGAAGCCGAAGCTTTCTGCATATGCCTGAATGGCCTTTGAAATATCATTGAGATGATTGCCGGCTTTTGCAAACTTTATTCCTTCAAAGAAGCTCTGCTGCGTTACTTCAACCAGCTTTCTTGCCTGGGGAGTTACCTCTCCAATCATATGAGTCCTTGCCGCATCCGACTGATACCCTTTCCAGATCACACCTGTATCCAGGCTGACTATGTCGCCCTCATTGAGATAACGGTGTTTGCTGGGGATTCCGTGAACCACCTCGTCATTGATGGAAATGCACACGGAAGCGGGATATCCCTCGTAATTCAGGAAGGAAGGGATACATCCATGGCTGCGGATCATCTCTTCACAGATACGGTCGATCTCCTTGGTGGAGATTCCCGGCTTTACGATCCTGCCAAGCTCCTCATGGACCTTTGCAAGAATCTTTCCTGCCTCCCGCATCAGTTCAATTTCACGCTGAGATTTAATCGTTACCATGATCATGCTCCTAAAATCTTTACGATTGCCTGGAATACATCTTCCATATCCAGGGTTCCGTCAACTTCAGCCAGAACGCCTTCGTTCTTATAATAATCAATCAGAGGCTGTGTCTGGTCATGATATACGTCAAGACGCTTTTTAACCGTTTCCGGCTTATCGTCGTCCCTGAGCACCAGTTCCTGTCCGCAGGCATCGCATACGTTCTCCTTCTTTGGAGCATTGTATACAATATGGTAGGTAGCTCCGCAGTTTAAGCAAGCGCGGCGGCCGGACATACGGTTAATGATATTCTCATCGGGAACATCCACATTCACCGCAAAATCAATCGCCTCTCCATTCTTTTTCAGAGCTTCCGTCAGGCTCTCTGCCTGAGGAATGGTTCTTGGGAAGCCGTCCAGTACATAGCCGTTTTCACAGTCTGCCTGATGGATCCGGTCTAAGAGCATTCCGATGGTAATCTCATCCGGAACCAGACCTCCGGCATCCATATAGGACTTGGCCTTTAAGCCCAGCTCTGTTCCGTTCTTAATATTTGCACGGAAAATATCTCCGGTGGAGATATGAGGTATGCTGTACTTCGCAGCGATCTTCTTCGCCTGCGTACCTTTTCCTGCGCCCGGAGCGCCTAACATGATGATCTTCATGAGATTTCTCTCCTCTTTCCTATAACGCAATCAATCCGCCCTTGTGGAATACCACAAAGGCAGATTGACTGATCAAACTGTTATGTTAATCGTTCAAAAATCCCTTATAATAACGCACAAGCATCTGAGATTCTATTGCTTTGATCGTCTCCAGCACAACACCTACAATAATGATCAGGGAAGTTCCGGAGAATGAAATCTGACCTACATCAAGAAGGCCGGATGCCAGGATCGGAACTACCGCAACTACTGTAAGGCCTACGGCGCCGATGAAAACAATATAATTCAAAATATGATTCAGATAATCGCTGGTGGGCTTTCCAGGACGGATACCTGGGATAAAGCCGCCCTGCTTCTTCATATTGTTTGCCACCTCAAGAGGATTAAAGGTAATCGACGTATAGAAGTAAGCAAATACGAATAACAGTACGATATAGATCACAAGACCGATAGAATAAATCGGCTGTGATGGTCTGCACCAGGAACCGGAATTAAGCATGGTCAGGATCTTACCGCCAATGGTATTATAATCCACTGGGAAGAACTGTGCGATCACAACCGGGAAGGACATGATCGAGGATGCGAAGATAACGGGCATAACGCCGGCGGTATTGATCTTCAACGGAATGTTGGAGGCCTGTCCGCCTACCATCTTGCGTCCTACCATTTTCTTTGAGTACTGTACCGGAATCCTTCTCTCCGCGTTATTTAAAACAACAACAAAGACAACCATCATCACAATAACCAACGCAATCAGAATCGCTGCACCGGCCATTACTGGGATGGACTGACCGAATATAAAACGATAGTAAAGGCTTTTGATGTCATCGGGAATACTGGACAGGATGTTAAACAGAAGCACGATAGAAATACCGTTTCCTACACCCTTTGAGGTGATCTGCTCGCCAATCCACATGAGCAGGGCGCTGCCCGTTGTCATGGTGATAACTGCAATGATCACATTCCATGCATTGAAATCATGAAGAAGGCCCTGGCGTCCAAAGCCAATTGCCATGGCACTGGATTCTAAAAGAGCCAGCGCAACGGTTGTGTATCGGGTGTATTCCTGAATTTTCTTTCTTCCTTCTTCACCATCCTTCTGCAGCTCTTCCAGCTTTGGAATCGCAATGGTGAGCAGCTGAATGATAATGGAAGAAGTGATGTATGGCGTAATGCTCAGAGCAAAGATGGACATATTCGAGAATGAATCACCCGTCATTGCATTGAAAAAGCCAAATACATCTGCTGTCTGCTTTGCAAACCAGTCCTTAAAGAACGTGGTCTCAATTCCCGGGATGGGAAGCTGGCAGCCAAAACGGATGACCACCAGCATCATAAGGGTATAAAGGATCTTCTCGCGAAGCTCTTTTACCTTGAAAGCGTTTCTAATCGTTTTAAACATTAGATCACCTCGCAGGTTCCACCTAAAGCCTCGATTTTAGATTTTGCACCTTCACTGAATGCATTCACCTTAACGGTCAGCTTTTTGGTTAATTCTCCATTTCCAAGGATCTTAACACCATCTCTCGGGTTCTTAACCACACCAGCCTCCAGCAGGGTCTCTACTGTAACTACGGTATCGTTATCGAATCTCTCAAGAGCGCTTACGTTAATGCCAACAATGTGCTTGGAATTCATATTTGTAAATCCGCGCTTTGGCAGACGTCTGTATAATGGCATCTGTCCGCCTTCAAAACCTGGTCTTGGTGCTCCGGAACGAGCTTTCTGACCCTTATGGCCCTTACCAGCGGTCTTACCATTACCTGAAGCGTGGCCGCGGCCTCTTCTAAAATTGTCGCTGTGCTTTGAACCTGCAGCAGGCTGTAAATTTGATAACTCCATGACTGCACCTCCTTACTTTATCTAAAATTTAGATCTCTTCTACTTTAACTAAGTGTCTTACACACTGGATCATGCCTCTGACAGAGCCGTTATCCGGCATCTCAACTGTCTTGTGCATCTTGTTCAGTCCAAGTGCCTCAACCGTTGCTCTCTGCTTTGGAATAGCACCGATAGGGGACTTGACTAATGTGATCTTTAATTTCTCTGCCATGTCTCTTTCCTCCTATTAGCCTAAAATTTCTTCAACAGATTTGCCGCGCAGTTTTGCGATCTCCTCAGGAGTCTTTAAAGAAGTTAAACCTGCAACAGTTGCAAGAACTACATTGGTCTTGTTATTGGAACCTAAGGACTTGGTACGGATATTCTTGATACCTGCTAACTCTACAACGGCACGAGCCGGGCCGCCTGCGATGATACCGGTACCTTCAGGAGCTCTCTTTAACAGAACGTTTGCGCTTCCGAACTTGCCGATGAAGTCATGAGGAATACTGTTGTTCTCATCCATTGGGATCTCAACCAGATTCTTAACAGCAGCCTCTTTACCCTTACGGATTGCTTCCGGAACCTCTCCTGCCTTGCCAAGGCCAACGCCTACATGGCCGTTTCCGTCACCAACTACTACCAGAGCGGAAAATCTCATGGTACGTCCACCTTTAACAGTCTTGGATACTCTCTTGATTGCCACTACTCTATCATTCAGCTCCAACTGACTGGCATCAATAATTGTACGCTTCATGCTTGTTCTCCTCTCTATTAGAAATTCAGACCAGCTTCACGAGCTGCATCTGCTAATGCCTGAATTTTGCCCTGATATATAAAGCCGCCTCTATCGAAAACAACTTCCGTGATACCTTTTTCAAGGGCTCTCTTTGCGATCACTGTACCAACGTATGCTGCAGCTGCCTTATCGTTTGTCTTCTCCAGTTCAGCCTTGATTTCTTTCTCAACTGTGGAAGCAGCAACCAGAGTGTTACCAACCGTATCGTCGATAATTTGAGCATACATATGATTATTACTTCTAAACACTGCCAGACGCGGTCTCTCTGCTGTGCCAGCAAAACGGTTACGCATTCTGTTGTGCTTCTTTACGCGAATTTCGCTTCTTGACTGTTTGTTAACCATTTTTACACTCTCCTTAATTATTTCTTACCAGTCTTACCAACTTTACGTCTGATAACCTCATCAGCGTACTTGATACCCTTGCCCTTGTAAGGCTCAGGTCTTCTCTTGTCTCTGATCTCAGCAGCGTACTGGCCAACTTTTTCTTTACTGATACCTTTAACGATGATCTTGTTCTGTCCTTCAAGAACAGTCTCGATGCCTTCAGGATCTTCCATCTCTACCGGATGGGAATATCCCAGGTTCAGAGTAAGCTTCTTGCCCTGCTTTGCAGCTCTGTAACCAACACCGTTTACTTCCAGAACCTTCTCATAACCCTCGGTTACACCGTGGATCATGTTGTTGATCAGAGTTCTGGTCAGACCATGTAAGGATTTCATTCTCTTTAAATCGTTTGGTCTGCTTACGATAATGTGACCTTCCTTCTCCTCGATGGTCATCTCTGGAGCAAGGTCTCTCTCAAGTGTTCCCTTTGGACCCTTTACGGTCACTTTGTTTCCTTCTGCGATCGTAACAGTTACACCTGCCGGGATCACAACTGGCATTCTACCGATACGTGACATGCCTATTACCTCCTACTTAAATTCTCGGAGAGACCTTTGCGGTCTCTCTGTTTTCAGTTACATGCAGTCTTTACCGACCACTACACGTCCACTCGACTAGGCTCGGAAAGACCTCGCCAAGTCTCGGGACGGGCTTTCGCACTAAACTCGAAAAAACCTCGTTAAGTGCTCAATGCCTACCAAACGAAAGCCAGAACTTCGCCGCCTACACCAAGTCTGCGTGCTTCCTTATCGGTAATCACGCCCTGGTTGGTGGAGAGGATGGCGATACCAAGACCGCCAAGTACTCTTGGAAGCTCCTCCTTGTTTGCGTATACACGCAGACCAGGCTTGGAGATTCTCTTGATACCGGAAATGATCTTCTCGTTCTTGTCTTTGCCGTACTTTAAGGTGATGCGGATGGTCTGGAAACCGCCGTCCTCTACCATATCGTACTTTGCAATATATCCTTCATTTACCAGAATGTCAGCAATAGCTAATTTCATCTTGGATGAAGGTACATCTACTGTATCGTGCTTTGCAGTATTTGCATTACGGATTCTTGTAAGCATATCTGCAATCGGATCGCTCATTGTCATTGTTGTGTGCCTCCTTTTCTAAATTCTCTAAAGCTTACCAGCTTGCCTTCTTAACACCAGGAATCTGACCCTTATAAGCCAGTTCGCGGAAGCAAATTCTGCAGATGCCGTACTTTCTCAGGTAAGCATGTGGACGGCCGCAGATTCTGCAGCGATTGTACTCTCTGGTAGAGAATTTAGCAGGACGCTGCTGTTTGATCTTCATTGAAGTCTTAGCCATGAAAGTTTCCTCCTAACTATTTTGCAAAAGGCATATTGAATAATGTCAAAAGTTCACGAGCTTCCTCGTCTGTTTTAGCAGTGGTAACGAAGATGATATCCATACCTCTTACCTTGTCAACTTTATCGTATTCAATCTCAGGGAAGATCAGCTGTTCTTTGATACCAAGAGCATAGTTTCCTCTGCCATCAAATGCGTTAGGGTTAACACCTCTGAAGTCACGTACACGAGGCAGTGCCAGGTTGATCAGACGATCCAGGAACTCATACATTCTCTCGCCGCGAAGAGTAACCTTGCAGCCGATTGCCATGCCTTCACGGATCTTGAAGTTTGCAACAGACTTCTTAGCCTTTGTTGTTACAGCCTTCTGACCGGAGATGATCTCCAGATCCCGAACTGCGGAATCCAGAACCTTGGCATTTTCCTTAGCTTCGCCTACGCCCATGTTGATAACGATCTTATCAAGCTTCGGCACCTGCATAACGTTCTTATATCCAAATTTCTTCATCAGAGCGTCTACGAATTCGTTCTGATACTGTTCTTTTAATCTAGCCAACGTTTTTTTCCTCCTCTCCTGAATTAGTCAACAACCTTGCCAGTCTTCTTAGCTACGCGGACTTTCTTTCCGTCTCTAACCTCGAAGCCAACTCTGGTTGCCTTGCCGTCAACTACCAGCATTACATTGGAGATATCGATGGGAGCTTCCTGGTTTACGATGCCGCCCTGTGGGTTGGCCGGAGACTGCTTTGTATGCTTTGTGATCATATTGCAGCCTTCAACTACAACCTTGTTCTTCTTTGTATCAACAGAGAGTACCTTTCCCTGTTTGTCTTTATCTTTGCCTGCGATTACAACTACTAAATCGTCTTTCTTGATTTTCTGCACAGTGGACACCCTCCTTATAATACTTCTGGAGCCAGGGAGACAATCTTCATGAACTGCTTGTCTCTTAATTCTCTGGCTACAGGCCCAAAGATACGAGTTCCTCTTGGAGTCTTGTCATCCTTAATAATTACTGCAGCGTTCTCATCAAACTTGATGTAGGAACCGTCTTTACGGCGAGCGCCCTTAACGGAACGAACAACTACAGCCTTTACAACATCGCCCTTCTTTACAACACCGCCTGGTGTTGCATCTTTAACGGAAGCAACGATGATATCGCCGATATTTGCATATCTTCTGGTTGAACCACCCATAACGCGGATGCAGAGAAGTTCCTTTGCACCGGTATTGTCGGCAACCTTAAGTCTTGTTTCCTGCTGAACCATACCTGTTAACTCCTTCCTGAATTATCTTGCTTTCTCGATAATCTCAACAAGTCTCCATCTCTTATCCTTGGACAGTGGTCTTGTTTCCATTACTTTTACAGTATCACCGATGCCGCACTCATTGTTCTCGTCATGAGCCTTCAGCTTAACGGTTTTCTTAACGATCTTACCGATCAGTGGGTGTTTTACGTGGTCCTCGATTGCTACAACGATGGTCTTGTCCATCTTGTTGCTTACCACTTTACCGGTACGGGTTTTTCTTAAATTTCTTTCCACGGTAAGTTCTCCTTTCATTAAGCATTAGCCTTCTCAGTGATAACAGTCTGGATCCGTGCAATATTCTTGCGTACTTCCTTGATCCGGGATGTGTTGTCTAACTGATTGGTCGCATTCTGGAATCTTAAATTGAACAGTTCCTTCTTCGCAGCTACTAACTCATCATTCAGCTCATTTGCTGACTTATTCTTTAACTCTTCTACAAATTTATTAGTTTTCACTGTTATCACCGCCTTCTAAATCTGCTTTAGAAACAATCTTACACTTGCATGGCAGCTTGTGCATAGCAAGACGAAGTGCTTCTCTGGCTGTTTCCTCTGGTACACCAGCGATCTCAAATAATACGCGGCCTGGCTTTACAACTGCTACCCAGTACTCCAGAGCGCCCTTACCGGAACCCATACGGGTTTCTGCTGGCTTTGCTGTTACAGGTTTATCGGGGAAGATCTTGATCCAAACCTTACCGCCACGCTTGATGTAACGTGTCATGGCAACTCGGGCTGCCTCGATCTGGTTTGACTTGATCCAACATGGTTCAGTAGCGACTAAACCGTACTCACCGTTAGAGATCGTATTACCTCTTAATGCCTTACCGGCCATAGATCCACGGAACTGTTTACGACGCTTTACTCTCTTAGGCATTAACATTATTTATCGCTCCCTTCCTTGTTTCCTTTAGTAGGAAGTACCTCGCCTTTGTAGATCCATACCTTAACGCCAATCTTGCCGTAGGTTGTATCTGCTTCTGCGAAACCATAGTCAATATCTGCTCTTAATGTCTGAAGCGGGATAGTACCCTCGCTGTAGAACTCGGTACGTGCCATATCAGCGCCGCCCAGACGGCCTGCAACAGCAGTCTTGATACCCTTAACGCCAGCCTTCATGGTTCTGCCCATGGTGGACTTCATAGCGCGGCGGAAGGAAACACGGTTCTCCAGCTGCTGTGCGATAGACTCTGCAACCAGCTGAGCATCTCTGTCTGGTCTCTTGATCTCTTTGATGTCTACGAACAGCTTCTTGGAAGTCATCTTCTGAACTTCGGCCTTCAGCTTCTCAATCTCAGAGCCGCCCTTACCGATCACTACGCCTGGCTTAGCAGTGTAGATGATAACCTTTACACGGTCAGATGCGCGCTCGATCTCGATCTTGGAAACACCGGAATTCTTTAATCTGTTCTTTAAGAACTTTCTGATATTGTAGTCTTCAACCAGGCAGTCTGCAAAATCAGCTTCTGCATACCATCTGGAATCCCAGTCTTTAATAACACCGACTCTTAAGCCGTGTGGATTAACTTTCTGTCCCATATTTGCCTCCTATCTTTCATTGAGAACTACAGTGATGTGGCTCATTCTCTTCTCGATTCTGTAAGCGCGGCCCTGAGCTCTCGGTCTAACTCTCTTCATAGTTGGTCCCTGGTTTGCGTAGCACTCTTCTACGTAAAGCTTTGCGGGATCCATGTTGTTATTGTTCTCAGCGTTTGCTGCAGCTGATTCCAGTAACTTCTTAACTAAGCTGGAAGCATATCTGGGATTATATGTTACAATACCAAGTGCGGTCTGTAAATCTTTGCCTCTAATGGCATCTAATACAAAGCAAGCCTTCTGGACAGATACTCTAGCGTAAGACAGTGTTGCGCTTGGTCTGTTGTCCTTCTGAGCATTTCTTTCTCTCTTGATTTGGGATCTATGTCCTTTTGCCATTGGTAAAAACCTCCTTTCAATCTTACCCGTGGATTACTTTCTAACGCCGGACTTCTTCTCGTCTTTACCGTGGCCTCTGTAGGTTCTGGTTGCTACGAACTCACCCAGTTTGTGTCCTACCATATCCTCAGTAACGTATACCGGAACGTGCTTTCTTCCGTCATGAACGGCGATTGTGTGACCAACCATCTGCGGGAAGATTGTTGAACGGCGGGACCAGGTCTTGATTACCTGCTTCTGTCCTGCTGCATTCATAGCGTCTACTTTCTTTAACAGATGTGCATCTGCAAATGGTCCTTTTTTCAGTGAACGAGCCATGTGTTCTTAACCTCCTTAATTATTTGATGGTTTTGCCATCACGTCTTCTTACGATCAACTTGTTAGACTGCTTGTTCTTCTTTCTGGTCTTCAGACCCAGAGCAGGCTTGCCCCATGGTGTGCATGGACCTGGACGGCCGATACCGGTCTTGCCCTCACCACCACCGTGTGGATGATCGTTGGGGTTCATTACGGAACCGCGAACGGTAGGTCTGATACCCATGTGACGCTTTCTACCAGCTTTACCAATGTTGATCAGGGAGTGTTCGCCATTGCCAACAACACCGATTGTTGCGCGGCAGATGATCGGAACCATTCTCATTTCACCGGAAGGTAAACGTAAGGTTGCGTACTTGCCTTCCTTAGCCATCAGCTGTGCGGAATTTCCTGCGGAACGAACCAGCTGGCCGCCCTTGCCAGGATATAACTCAATATTGTGTACCTGTGTACCTACAGGAATGTGATACAGAGGCATGCAGTTACCAACCTTAGCTTCTGCATGGTCGCCGCTCATAACCTTCATTCCGTCAGTTAAGCCCTGAGGAGCGAGGATATAGGACTTTGTACCATCTGCATAGCAGATCAGTGCGATGTTAGCGCTTCTGTTAGGATCGTACTCGATACCGATAACAGTTGCGGGGATTCCATCCTTGCTGTTTCTCTTAAAGTCGATGATTCTATATTTTCTTCTGCTGCCGCCGCCTCTGTGACGAACAGTGATTTTACCCTGATTGTTACGACCAGCGTTCTTGTCCAGAGATACTACCAGAGACTTCTCTGGAGTCTTCTTTGTGATTTCCTTGAAATCAGAACCGGTCATATGTCTTCTGGAAGGTGTATAAGCATTATACTTCTTAATTCCCATGACATTGTACTCCTTTTCAAATTCTTTTCACGGTTTTAACAGCCGTATAAGTTCTCCGGCCGGGGCAGGCCCGGCGGGTGATATGAATGGACTTTTTATTACAGTCCCTGGAAGATCTCGATCTCCTTGCTGTCCTCAGTCAGCTTAACGATAGCCTTCTTGGTAGCAGCAGTCTTTCCGAAAGTCATTCCTCTTCTCTTTGTCTTGCCTTCGCTGTTCATGGTGTTTACGGAAGCAACCTTGGTGCCCGGGAACATCTTCTCAACAGCTTCTTTGATCATAGACTTGTTAGCGTCTACGTGTACCATGAATGTGTACTTCTTCTCACCCATGGCGTTCATGCTCTTCTCGGTGATAACCGGCTTTAAAATGACGTCATAGTACTTGATATCTGCCATTATGCGTACACCTCCTCGATGGATGCAACAGCTGCCTTAGTAGCAACTAAAGTGTTGTACTTCAGAATGTCGTATACGTTGATGGTTCCAACCTGAGCAGTCTTTACATCAGCAATGTTTCTAGCGGATAATACAGTGTTCTGATCGTTGTCAGCCAGAACTACCAGAGCCTTGGAAACATTTAAGTTGTTCATAACATTCTTGAAGTTCTTTGTCTTGATCTCGTCAAACTTTAACTCATCAACTACGATGAACTTGCCAGCCTGAACACGGCTTGTCAGAGCAGACTTAAGAGCAGCTCTCTTCTCTTTCTTGTTCAGGGTGATGGTGTAATCTCTTGGTGTCGGTGCGAATACTACGCCGCCGCCTGTCCACTGGGGAGCTCTTGTGGATCCCTGTCTTGCATGACCGGTTCCCTTCTGTCTCCAGGGCTTTCTTCCGCCGCCGGAAACCTCAGAACGTGTCTTTGCCTTCTGTGTTCCCTGACGCTTATTAGCAAGCTGTGCAACAACTGCAAGATGTACCAGGTGCTCGTTTACTTCTACGCCGAACACTGCATCGTTCAGTTCTAATGTGCCAACTTCCTTACCTTCCATATTGTAAACAGATACGTTTGCCATCTGTGAATTCCTCCTTTCCTATAAAAGCTTACCTTTCAACCTTAACGGCTTCTCTTACAGTAACCAGGCACTTCTTTGGTCCTGGAACTGCACCCTTAACCAGAATCAGGTTGTTCTCGGCATCAATCTTAACTACCTCAAGATTCTGAACAGTGATCTGCTTGTTGCCCATCTGTCCAGGCATTCCCTTGCCCTTGAATACGCGGCCTGGGGTGGTAGCGGAACCATTGGAACCCTGATGACGATGGAACTTGGAACCATGAGCCATAGGTCCTCTGTGCTGTCCATGTCTCTTGATTGCGCCCTGGAAGCCTTTACCCTTGGAAATAGCGGTTGCATCGATCTTATCGCCTGCTGCGAAGATGTCTGCCTTAATCTCATCCTTTACGGAATACTCTTCCGCATTCTCTAATCTGAACTCTCTTACATATCTCTTGTAAGATACGCCGGCCTTATCAAAGTGGCCCTTTACTGGCTTGCTGACTAACTTCTCTCTCTTGTCAACAAAACCAACCTGTACTGCTTTGTAACCGTCGTTCTCTTCTGTCTTAACCTGTGTTACTACACAAGGGCCAGCCTGAAGTACGGTTACCGGAACTAATGCACCATTTTCATTGAAGATCTGGGTCATTCCGACTTTTGTTGCTAAAATCGCTTTCTTCATTGTCTTACCTCCTGTTTTCTTGATCTACAGCGGAATGCTTTCGCATTCATCCTAGAACAGTCTGATATAGGTGGAACACTATGAACCGTTTCCGGTATGTTGATTCCTACAGGAATGTAGTGTTGCTTTTATATAAAACCCTTCAGGATATAAACTAATTTAATTCGCTCGCTCCGGTTGATTATTTGGTCTTCATCTTGATGTCGATGAATACACCAGCGGGCATTTCCAGTCTGGACAGTGCATCTACTGTCTTCTGGCTTGGAGCAGTGATGTCGATGAGTCTCTTGTGAGTTCTCTGCTCAAACTGCTCTCTGGAATCTTTGTACTTATGAACCGCACGCAGAATGGTTACAACCTCTTTCTTAGTTGGTAACGGCACCGGTCCGCTCACCTGAGATCCTGTCTTTTTTACTGTCTCGATGATCTTTCCAGCGGACTGATCTACTAACTGATGATCATAAGCTTTTAATGTGATTCTCATTACTTGACTTGCCATAAAAAAAGTCGCCTCCTTTTCGCACTTTATAAACCAAGTACGACAAGCGGTGACTGTACACGTTTCCGTGTGTGTCCTCACGGAACCCCACACTGATTCTGCTCTCTTTGCTGCAGTTTCTTTAATTGGTACAGTGACTTGTCGCCAGTTTCCTAACTTGACATTCGCTCCACGGAAAACCTGCCTTATGGTGGGCAGCAACCTCTCGCTTCTTTGCTATCATGTCACAGCTTTTCAAGAATAGCATATGTTTACAGGAAATGCAAGTACTTTTTTAATTTTTTTAAATTTCCCCCAGACGGGGAAACAGCTGAAAAAACTCCCTTTCTGAAGGATCCCGGCTTCATCTCAGATCTTCCGTTCCATCAAAAAAAGGAGTTTCTTCTATAATAATGCATTTCTCTTTAAAATCAATCCTCAAGACACAGCGGCTCAAGAGGCTCTGTCACATAGGAGTCAATATCAGGATCATCATCTGCCGTACTTAAGATTCCCGATGAAGTCGTCTTAAACTTTACCCCATCGCTGTTTTTCACCGTGGTTCCCTTCATAAGCTTTCCTGAACCATTGACTACATAATTTCCTCCGTCCACCCGATAGCAGACATACTTCTGGCCGTCCTCAGCCGTTTGAAGCTTTCCTTTATAATAGAGGCGTCCGTCCCGTACTCCGGTGTAGCCCCGTCCATTGTCACTGAAATAGTAGTCTGCCTTGGAGCCATCATCCTCCTCTACGCTCATCTTTCCCTTCTGTACGCAGCTCTCGCTCTTGCTTCCAAAATAGTAAGCAGTCCAGTCATCCTCGCCGGAGCCCGTATAAACCTTTCGCAGCCCGTACACCGGATTTCCCTTTTCATTAAACAGATAGGTCTTTCCATTGATACGCGTCAGATCCTGTGTATCCAGACGGTCCGAATCTGCCGCCTTTGGCTTTCCGTTATTGGAAAAATAAAACCATTCCACATCGCCGTCATAACCATCCAGATCCTCCGGCGGCTCGATGGAGTACCAGCCGATCCGCGCCTTTCCGTCAGAGCCAAAATACATATAATCCTGAATCCCGCCGTCCTCATTATCCCGGACGTCCTTCCAGCCGATCTGCAAAATGCCGTCCTCGTCAAAGCAGTAATACGTTCCGTCAATCTTGCGGGTACCGTAATCATCTCCGGAATTGTCATCACTGGGAACATATTTCTTTCCATTGGTGCCAAAATAGAACCAGTAGTAGCCGTCCTCCCCGTACTCCACATTTCCTGTATCGTATCCGGGAACTACCTTGTTGATCTCTTCATCATATTCATCCGGAGGAAGCAGCTTCTGCCAGCCGGTGCGCATCACGCCGTCATCACCGGTATAATAGGTATCATCCAGGATCCATCCCCGCTCCATGGCGCCGTTGCTGTCAAAATGATACCACTTGTCCGAAATTTTCTTCCAGGTATCCTCTACCTTCTTTCCAGAAGCCGAGAAATAATACCATTCGTCTTCTCCATCGTCCTCAGGCACATGAAGCCATTTTTCCGTAACCATGATACCGTTGCTGTCTACATAGTATTCTCCGTCCACCCAGGAGTTAACCGCCATCGTTCCGTTTCCGTCCAGATAACGCCACTGCCCGTCTGCTCCCTTTTTCCAATCGTTGTAGACTTTATTTCCATTGCTGTCATAATAGACCCAGCTTCCCTCTGCTTCCGCCCAGCCTTCTGCCCACGCTGTCAGATTGACTGTACCAGCCGACAGAAGAACCGCCGCAAGACACATTGCCGTCATCTTCCTCTTCATACACGCCTCTTTCTCCTTAAACGCCCTTCCTTCTTGAAAGAAATGCTTCTTTAAGGCCCTCATCTGCCTTCTATTGTATCAGGGGTTCTGCGTTCTTTCAACCTGATTTACCTTTCAATTCTATTACGAAAAACATCTGCGGCATTTGAATCTCCCCCTGCGGCCCGTTTTTAACATATTCCCCTTCAAAAAAGAAACGGGCCGGACTCCCAGACGGAAGCCAGCCCATTTTCTATTAAATACTTTGATGAACAATTCGATTATTTCAGCATCTTCTTCATCTCATCTGCAACGAACTGTACCTTTGTACCCACAATTACCTGAATAGAATTCTTACCAGGGCGGATCACACCGGCTACGCCTGCGGATTTGATCTTCTTCTCATCTACCACACTCTGATCCTTGATCTCCAGTCTCAGTCTTGTGATGCAGTTTTCCAGAGATTTTACATTTTCCTTGCCGCCAAGTCCTTCCAGAATCACAGAAGCAACCTCGGTATAATTGTTGTTTGCCAGAACAGCGGACTTCTCAGCCTCCAGATCGTCATCATCCTCGCGGCCCGGAGTCTTTAAATCAAACTTTACAATAGCAAAGCGGAATACCACATAGAATACCAGGAATGCTGCGATACCAAGCGGAAGGATCAGCCATGTCTTCTCAGCTGCCGGAAGGGATGCGGAGAAGAACAGGTCGGTTGCGCCTGCGGAGAAGCTGAAGCCTGCGCGGAATCCCAGAATGGTTGTAATTGTGGTGAAAATTCCGTACAGCAGTGCGTAAATCACATACAGGCCGGGAGCCAGGAACATAAAGCCAAACTCAAAGGGCTCTGTAACACCGCAGACAAATGCGCTGAGGGCTGCGGAAGCAACCAGACCGATCGCAACCTTTTTCTTTGTGCTCTTTGCTGTCTGAACCATAGCCAGAGCAGCGCCTGGGATACCGAACATCATACATGGGAAGAAGCCGGACATATACATACCAAGGCTCCATGTAACATCTGCAGATGTCTCGCCTGCCCAGAAGTGGGACAGATCGCCCAGACCAATGGTATCAAACCAGAATACATTGTTTAATGCGTGATGCAGACCGGTTGGGATCAGCAGACGGTTTAAGAATGCATAGATACCTGCGCCGATTGCGCCCATGCCTGCAATGCCGTTTCCGATCGCAACCAGACCGCCGAACAGGACTGGCCATACGAAAAGCAGGATAACAGAGGTGATAATTGCCACTACGCCTGCAATGATGGTTACGCAGCGCTTGCCGCTGAAGAAGGACAGCCAGTCTGGAAGCTGTGTTCCCTTAAACTTATTGTAGCAGGTAGAACCGATAATACCGGAAAGAATACCGATAAATGGGTTTGCGATCTTGCTGAATGCCAGAGTTGTCTGCTGATCCTCAGCGATCGACGGCATCAGGGTAGTCACTACGCCTGTGGATAAAAGAGAGGTGATCATCAGCCAGGAAGCCAGAGCTGCAAGTCCGCCTGTACCGTCATGGTCCTCAGATAATCCAACACCCACACCGATTACAAACAGGATCGCCATATTGTCAATCAGAGCGCCGCCTGCCTTTACCAAAAGGAAACCAATCTGCTGAAGGATTCCGTTGACCTCGCCGCCCTGCATGGTGGATGGGCAGAGATAGTATCCGATTCCCATCAGGATACCGCAGATCGGCAGACATGCTACAGGAAGCATCAGGGCCTTACCCAGTTTTTGTAAATACTTCATACTATGTACTCCTTTCTTTTATGGGAAATTTCCTTTTCGAATACTCTCCCATACTTGACCTAATGGATGATCCATTTGTGAAAATAAAAAACCGTTTTGTCTGATGGACGGACACGAATTAACAATTCATTTATAATTCCTCAACAAATACGGCCTTTTTGTATTGAAAAAATTTTCTTTTTAATCAATTACTTTCACTGGATTTTTCCATTTCTACTGACATAATATCAACATTTTATAAAAAAGTCAATCTGATTTTATACTTTTTTAATAATTCATGCAGAAACTGTCAATTCTCTTTTCTTTATCTTTTGAAACCCACCGCACGACGCTTGACGATGCAGCATTATTTAGACTATACTCAATAGGAATCAATTACAACAACAGCACGTGCACTGGCACGATATAATTCTGAAAGAAATGAGGTTTATCAATTTATGTGGCTTGCAGATGGATGGAACGATTATGAAGTGATCGACTGCTCTAAGGGTGAAAAACTGGAGCGCTGGGGAGACTATCTCTTAGTGCGTCCCGACCCCCAGGTAATCTGGGACACACCAAAAACTCACCGCGGATGGAAAAAAATGAATGGACATTACCACCGCAGCAGCAAGGGCGGAGGCGAATGGGAATTTTTTGACCTGCCCCAGCAGTGGACCATCAATTACAAGGAACTGACCTTCAATTTAAAGCCCTTCAGCTTTAAGCACACCGGCCTGTTCCCTGAGCAGGCTGCAAACTGGGACTGGTTTGGTGATAAAATCCGCAGGGCCGGACGCCCCGTCAAGGTATTGAACCTGTTTGCCTACACCGGAGGCGCTACCCTGGCAGCCGCCAAGGCCGGAGCCAGCGTCACTCATGTAGACGCTTCCAAGGGCATGGTAACATGGGCCAAGGAAAATGCCCATTCCTCCGGCCTTGCAGACGCCCCCATCCGCTGGATCGTAGATGACTGCGTTAAATTCGTAGAACGCGAAATCCGCAGAGGGAACCACTACGACGCCATCATCATGGATCCGCCCTCCTATGGGCGCGGTCCAAAAGGAGAAATCTGGAAAATCGAGGATGCGATCCATCCTCTGGTAAAGCTGTGCGTACAGCTCTTATCCGAAGATCCCCTTTTCTTCCTCATCAACTCCTACACCACCGGCCTTGCCCCTTCCGTTCTTTCCTATATGATGGGCGTAGAAATCGTACCGAAATTCGGCGGAACCGTCAAAGCCGACGAAGTAGGACTGCCCGTATCCCAAAACGGACTCACTCTCCCCTGCGGAGCTTCCGGACGCTGGGAGAAGTAGGGGAAACGCCGGAGAAACGCCGGAAGAAACATATCTCCGTTCAGGCGCGCTCTCGCTCGGGGAAATACGCAGCGGTACTAAGCTCGAAAAAACCTCGCTAAGTACCGGCGTCTTTCCACGGCCTTCACCGGAGATATGTTTCTTCCGGCTGGTGGCTCCTTGAATAGAGTAATAAGGTGCTCTCTGGCATAGGTTTTTCAGAAAGTCAAGGGAATTACCATCCCTCCCGAAGGGTATTCCCAAGCAGAAGCCATCCTCTCCAGGCGCATTGCGGAGGGGCGTGTCTGTCTTGGGGGTGAGAATCTTTCAGTATAATGACGCAGAATGAATTTTCAGCCTGCAAGGCGGAGGAATGAGGCGATGCGGTGGCATCGTCGATTGACGACAACGCAGCAGATGGAAATTCAGGCAAGTCATTATACGAAATGTGAGTGAGACAGCACACTACCCCCGCAGCCCCAGCGCCTGGAGGGGATGGCTTCTGCGGCCCCTACTGTAGCAGCTTCTGCACATCCAACGCCCCCCATCCCTGCTGATTTCTGGGAAGGCCCAGATCTACGGCCCGTTCTCTGAGGCGGAGTTTTACATCCCGGTTGGTCATATCGGGGTATTTTTCCAGCAAAAGGGCAATGGCTCCTGATACCAGAGGCGTAGACATACTGGTGCCTGATTTGGCAAAATATGCTCCCGCCTCGTTCCCGCAGCTTATAATCCCGCATCCCGGCGCTACGATATCCGGCTTGCAGATGCAGCTGGCTGTAGGGCCACGGCCGGAATAATCTACCATCCGGTTTCCCATCACCTCTACTTCCTTATGGTCGTCTGAACAGCCTACTGTTATGACTTTTCGGCTGATTCCCGGCGTGGTGACTGTCATAGGGCCGGGACCGTGGTTTCCGGCTGCCACAACGACCACCAGTCCATCGTCCCAGGCCGCGTTTACCCCTTTAACAAGGGCTGAATTTTCCGTCATATCTCTCTTTGACAGAGAACCTACCGAGATATTTACAATCCGGATCCCCAAAAACTCTTTGTGAGAGCGGATCCAGCGAAGCCCGGAAAGCACATCCGAGGCATATCCATTTCCCCGATGATCTAATACCTTTACAGCGATAATGGAGCAGCCAGGAGCCACTCCCCGGTATTTTCCTTCCATGGAAGCCCCACTCCCTCCGATCATGGCGGCAACATGGGTTCCATGGCCATTGTCATCATAGGGTCTGTCTTTCCTGCGGACAAAATCCGCAAATCCCTTTACTCTATCCTTTAAATCCTCATGGAGAAAGATTCCCGTATCCAGAACAGCTACACCTATGCCCCGTCCCGTGATCCCCATGGAATAAACCTGGTCGCAGTGAATATTCGTTCTGGCCCGATTCACATCTTAAATACTCCTTTTTTATTAGCCTATTCCACAGAGATATTCCATGTGCAGCCTGTGCCGTTTCCTGAAGCAGAAAAAAACTCCGTACACCTGGTACGAAGCTTTTTTCTTAGGATTTAGGATTTTCAAAAAGGGTTGAAGGATAGTTATTAAACTTTCGTGCATTTCTTATGTACTTAGTATATCATGCCATCCCTGAAAATGTTTGAATGTTCTTTGAATAGATTATTAAGAAAATCTTAATTATCCTTCCTTAAGGGAAGCCAGACGGATTTTCAGCCGTTCTCTGTCGCCGTCTGCAAAACAGTATCCGTCCATGCCGCAGGCTTTCGCGCCCTGGATATTCCGCTCCAGATCATCAATAAAGAAACATTCCTCAGGCTTTAAACCAAAGCGCTCAAAAAAATGCTCATACATTTCCTTCTGCGGCTTCATGCATTTTACCTCTGCGGAAAAGAAAATACCGTCAAAGCAGTCAATAGCCGGGATTACCTTATGATAGCAGGTCAGAAGGCGCACCGATGCATTGGAACAGAGGTAGATGCGGTAGCCCTCTTCCTTTAATTCCCGAACCAGCTCCTCCATCCCCTCTTTATGGTACATATTGTATTCATGCCAGTGAGCAAAGCTTTTTCTTGCCAGCTCCTTCTCCTCCTCCGTATCCAGCCGCGCCAGCATCTGGCTTAAGCCTTCTTCCTCGGAAATAATGCCCATATCCAGCATAAGCCATTCCGGAGAGACGAATACGGCCGTGCTGACCCTGCGGATCAGAGCTTCGTCCTCTGAAAAATGGCGGCAGACCCGGTCTCCCTCATACTCCACCAGTACCTTTCCCATATCAAATACGATATTTTTGATCATGATTCCTCTCCTTATTTACGTAAAAAGGGATGCCGAAAACCTGTAAGCTTTCCAGCATCCCCAAAATGACATTTTACTTTGTCTCCGGCTTCTCAACCTGAACGATAGCAACCTTCTGCATCGGGATACGGCAGTTTTTGTTGCTGCCGAACTCTACGATTACAGTGTCATCGGTCATGTCGATGATCACGCCGTAAAATCCGCTGCTTGTCAGAATGGTATCGCCAACAGCAACGCTTGCAAGCAGTTCCTGCTGTTTCTGTCTTTCCTTTTTCTGGGGACGGATTGCCATAAAATAGACAAGGGCTCCCAGGAAAACAATATACAGAATGATTCCAACCATGGTGTTTCCTCCTTCATACCTGCTGCTACATTGCCCCAGCAGTTTCTTTTATCAATCCTTCTGGCCAGCCATTCCGGCCAGCTTCGCGGCTTTGTACTCGCTGTAGCGGTGTTCTTCGATGGCTTCCCGGATCTCTTCCATCATTTTATTATAAAAATACAAATTATGCAAGGTACATAATCTCATTCCCAGCATTTCTTTTGCCTTTAACAGGTGGCGGATATAGGCCCTGCTGTAGGAACGGCAGGCAGGACACTGGCAACCCTCCTCAATGGGTCTGTGATCCAGCTCGTATTTCTGGTTAAAGAGATTTAATTTGCCCTGATTCGTATATACATGGCCGTGACGTCCGTTTCTGGACGGATAAACGCAGTCAAAGAAGTCAACGCCCCTGTCTACCGCCTCCAGGATATTGGCGGGAGTTCCCACGCCCATCAGATACACCGGCTTTTCCTCCGGCAGATGGGGAACGGTCACATCCAGGATGTGGTACATTTCCTCATGGGTCTCTCCTACGGCAAGTCCGCCGATGGCATAACCGTCCAGATCCATCTCCCGGATCGTCTTTGCATGGTCGATACGGATTTCATCAATCACGCCGCCCTGGTTGATGCCAAAGAGAAGCTGCTCCCGGTTTACGGTATCCGGAAGGGAATTTAAGCGGGCCATCTCGGTTTTGCACCGTTTCAGCCAGCGCGTTGTGCGGTCTACGGACTTTCTGATATAGTCGTAATCCGCATGGCTGGGAGGACACTCATCAAAAGCCATGGCAATGGTAGAACCCAGATTGGACTGGATCTGCATACTTTCCTCCGGCCCCATGAAAATCTTGTGTCCGTCAATATGAGAGCTGAAATATACGCCCTCTTCCTTTATCTTTCTCAGATCTGTCAGGGAAAATACCTGAAAGCCGCCGGAATCTGTGAGGATCGGCTTATCCCAGTTCATAAACTTGTGCAGGCCGCCGAACTCCCGGATGAGCTTATCGCCGGTACGCACATGGAGATGATATGTATTGGACAGCTCCACCTGTGTGCCGATCTGGCGCAGGTCATCTGTGGAAACAGCTCCCTTAATGGCGCCTACGGTTCCTACATTCATAAACACCGGAGTCTGGATAGTGCCGTGAACGGTTTCCATCACAGCCCTTTTGGCACGTCCGTCCTTTGTAATTACCTGATATTTCATAAATTATTCCTCATCAGCCAGAGCTGCTTTGATCATGATCGCGCACTCGATCCGCTTTTTCTGCATCTCACAGCCAATCTCATATGCGCCGTTAATGGAACCGCTGAAATTGTAGGAGTTGGCGCTGCAGCCGCCGCTGCAGTAGAATCTGGCAAAGCAATCCTTGCAGCTTTCCTTTGCATATACGTTGCAGAGCTTGAACTCATTGCGGATCTCATCATTTACAATGCCTGTATCTACATTTCCAAGAAGGAACTTCTCATTTCCCACAAACTGATGGCAGGGATAGAGGTCGCCCCATGGGGTAACGGCCAGATATTCCGTACCGGAACCGCAGCCTGCCATACGCTTTGCCACGCAGGGGCCTGCATTTAAGTCGATCATAAAGTGGAAGAAATTGAAGCCTCTTCCTTCTTTTTTACGCTTAATGTATTCCACTGCCAGCTTGTCATACTCTTCCAGGATCTGGGGAATATCCTCCTCCCGGATAGCGTAGTCCATCTCAGGTTCTGCAACAACCGGCTCCATGGACATCTGCTTAAAGCCCAGATCTGCATAGTGAAGCACATCCTTTGAAAAATCCAGGTTGTTTCTGGTAAAGGTGCCGCGGACATAGTAATCCATCTGGCCTCTGCTCTCAGCAAACTTCTGGAACTTTGGTACGATCAGGTCATAGCTTCCTGAACCGTTTCGGAAAGGACGCATCTTATCATTGACCTCCGGACGTCCGTCCAGGCTGAGAACCACATTACTCATCTCACGGTTGCAGAACTCCATAATCTCATCATTCAGGAGCACACCGTTAGTAGTAAGAGTAAAACGGAAACGCTTATTGTGAGCCTCCTCCTGGGAGCGGCCGTACTCTACCAGCTGCTTTACTACCTTCCAGTTTAAAAGGGGCTCGCCGCCGAAGAAATCAACCTCCAGATTCCGTCTGTTTCCAGAATTGGCAATCAGGAAATCCAGAGCCTTTTTTCCCACCTCAAAGCTCATAAGAGCACGGCGGCCGTGATACTCGCCCTCGTCTGCAAAGCAGTAGCGGCAGGCCAGATTGCAGTCATGGGCAATGTGCAGGCAGAGAGCCTTTACCACTGTCTTTCTCTTCTTAAAGTCCATTACAAAATTCTTGTAAATGTCCTGAGTTAAAAGCTGCTCTGCATCAATGAGCTGCTGGATGTCCTCCAACGCCTCTGTCACTTCTTTTTCACTGTAAACTGCATCCAGTGTCTCATGAACCTTTGCAGTCACTTCTGCCGGAAGAGCCTGTGGCTTTTCCAGCTCCGGAATCTGCTCTGCCACCGCCTTGATGGCGTCATAGACAACCGGATCTACCACATGGACGGAACCGCTGTTTACGTCCAGAACAATATGATAACCATTGTTAATATACTGATGAATCAAAATTTATACTCTCTCTTTCTAAGGGCTGTCTGCCCCATATCTTTTACAGCAAAGGAAAGCCCCTATAATCCCGGTGACCATAGGGGCTTTGCAGCATAGGAAACGGACGCCGGATTAGCGGTCAGCGTTCTCGCAGCTCTGGTTTCCAACTGTACAGGAAGTCTTGCATGCAGACTGGCAGGAAGTCTGGCACTCGCCGCATCCGCCCTTCTTCATCGTATCCTTTAAGGTATTGGTATTCAAAGTCTTAACGTGCTTCATATCAGAGTACCTCCTTTTTTCCTTGTTTCTGTCCCTGAGGATATGCCCCAGAAACCGTTATCGTATGAATTATAACACAGCTTTCAGGGGCTTGCAATGGGATTTTGCTCCTGCCTGTCATATTTGTCTTCTCAATGGGATATATTTACACCATATCAATCATACCAGGAGGGATCCCTATGGAAAACGGCATTGTGAAACCCATGCTTCGCTCCCTTTTGATCTCCTACGTCCTCTCAGGGCTTCTGCTCGGCGCTCTGGCCTTTGCCCTGTATAAGCTGCGTTTAAAGGAAGGACAGGTAAATCTCATGGTCTATCTCGTCTATCTGGCCGCCTGTCTGGCAGGCGGAGCAGCAGCAGGAAAACGTCTGCGCCAGAGAAGGTTCTTCTGGGGACTGCTGTCAGGACTTTTTTACTTTCTCATCCTCTTCGCGGTCTCCTGGGCCATGAACCCCTGGTCCGCCCTTGACACAGAACGCTCCGTCACCGTAATGGCTGTCTGCGCCCTGGGAGGGATGCTTGGCGGAATGTTTTCTGCCTAAATCAATCTACTTTCTTTTTAAACTCCTCTCCCATTTCGCCTAAAAGAAACAAAGCTGTACCCAAAAATACAAACAGATCCCCAAGATTAAATACCACCTTCTTAATCCCTGGTAGTGAAAATGAAAAATAGTCCACCACATATCCCCGTTTAAAACGGTCATACAGGTTGCTTAACGCGCCTCCCAAAACCATAGAAAGCCCCACCTTCTGAATCCCGCAGCCCTTTCTCACCAAAAGCATGGAAAGCGCGCCGGCCACAGCAGAGGAAACAGCCAGAGGAACCGCTGTTACCAGCTGTGGCTTTTCCTTTAAAAAACCAAAAGGAAACCCATAATTATGATTCCTGTGAATACGGATCCGTCCCTTCGCTCCCGGCAGATCCCTTGGAAACTCCCCATCCGTTTCCTGCTCGATCTCACTCTTCATCCCCTGATCCAAAGCCGCAATCCCTCCCACAAGCCAAATCAGATACTTCATGCCAGACCCTCCTCTGTCAAATTTAATCTCTATCCTCATTCTACAATATTTCCCCCAAAACATCCACCCATTTTCCAAAAGCCCCCTCCCAGCCGAAAAAATCCCACCTCCCCCAGCCAGAAGTGAGGTTTCTATCCTGCCTTCTGAGCGACTTTGCAGGCTGTTAGAATGACTTAGAGGATAAAATTTTTCGTTAAGAGCCATATCAAACCTGTCCGAGCGCAGCGAGTTTTTGATATGGCTCTTGCTTTTAGAAAAATTTCAGCCTCTTAGACATTCTTGCAGCCGGAAACCGGAGCTCAGAAGGCAGGACAGAAACCGGACTCCCCGCATATACTAATCAAAACCCTCTCCCGGAGCCTTCCTTCCCATGCCCGACTGCCCTTTTAATCCCGCCGCTGAAAACATAGCCGATCTGATCTACCGCTTCGGATCTCTGCAATCTGAACGCTGGAACAACACGTCCTCCCTGTGTGCAGACTATGTGAGCAGCGATTATATCATTCTCCATATGCCTCTCACTCCTGATGCCGTATCCATGCGTGTACACCCCTACTATATGATTCCCTCGCTGTTTTCCCCTTTGGATTACAATGCCATGGAGGCATCAGGAATCCTCTCAGCCTTTAACTCCCCTGCACTTAACAACCAGGGAAAGGGCGTTCTCATTGGCCTGGTAGACACAGGAATTGATTACCGCTCTCCCCTATTTCAAAATCCCGACGGCACGACCCGTATTGCCGGAATCTGGGATCAGTCGGTTCCCATCGAGGAAGATGTACTGCCAGCCGGTGTGCCGGATTACTATCCAATGGGAGGAGCCTCCTACGGCACAGAATACACCAGAGAACAGATCAACAAAGCTCTCGCCTCTGACGATCCCCTCTCCCTGGTTTCCACACAGGATACCATAGGACACGGCACCTTTCTGGCCGGACTGGCTGCAGGCAGCTCCATACCTCAGGAGGATTTTACGGGAGCAGCGCCGGAGGCAGAACTGGCAGTTGTAAAATTAAAGCCTGCAAAAAAATATCTCCGCGACTTCTATCTGATCCCTTCGGATGCTCCCGCCTTTCAGGAAAATGATATTATGATGGGGATCAAATACCTGCGCATGATGGCAGACCGTCTTAAAAAGCCTCTGGTGATCCTTCTGGCTATGGGTTCAAACTCCGGGAGCCATATCGGCACCTCCCCATTAAGCCAGGTCACTCAGAATTACAGCGGTTTTTTTGGCATCATCACCGTTATTGCAGGCGGAAATGAAACCGGCGCAGCCCATCATTTTTACGCTTCAATCCCTGCGGGCACTGAATATGAGGATGTGGAAATCAGAGTGGGAAAAGAAGAAGCAGAACGCGGCTTCGTGCTGGAGCTGTGGGCTGCGGACGCTGATACCTACACCGTGGGCTTTATCTCTCCCAGCGGAGAGCGGATCAGCCGTATCCCTATTATCGCCAATAATGAAACTTCTATCCCTTTTCTTTTAGACGCTACAACTATCACTGTAAACTACCAGCTCATTGAGGCCGAATCCGGCAGCCAGCTGATTTTCATGCGCTTCCAGACGCCCGCAGCCGGTATCTGGACGGTGCGTGTATACAATACGCAACGTTTTAAGGGAACCTTCCATATGTGGCTTCCTGTACAGGGAATGATTTCCGAGGAAACCGTCTTTCTGCGTCCCGATCCCTACAGCACCATCACCGTTCCCGGCAACTCCCGGCTTCCCATTACCGTAGGCGCCTATGATACGTCCACCGGAGGCATCTACATCCACTCCAGCCGCGGCTTTACTCCCAATCAGATCGTCAAACCGGAGCTGGCCGCTCCGGGCGTCAACATCCTTGGCCCTTCCGTCGGCAGAAAGCCAGGAACCGATACGCCCATGACAACGCGCACCGGAACCTCGGCAGCGGCGGCAATCACCGCTGGAGCGGCCGCCAATCTTTTAGGCTGGGGCATTGTAGAAGGAAACTATCCTACCATGAGCGAGGCATCTGTAAAAAGCTACCTTATACGGGGAGCACAAAGAAATCCAGCGCTCACATACCCGAACCGTGAGTTTGGATATGGAACGCTGGATCTGTTTCAAACCTTTCTTCGTCTGCGGGAATAGCCATCCTGCAGCATGAGGGCAATATTGTATGCCAAATGCTAACCTCTCATCTGCACCAGAGGTCCTCCATTTTTTTCCAGATACGGCCTAGTAACTACCACGGAACCAATATTGGGATCTTTGGGGATCTCATACATGATATCCAGCATGAACTCCTCCAAAATTGCCCGCAGCGCTCTGGCTCCGGTGCCGCGCCGGATTGCTTCCTCTGCAATCCACTCCAGAGCATCCTCCTCAAAGACCAGCTTCACCTCATCCAGTGCCAGAAGCTTCTCATACTGGCGGAGAATAGCATTTTTCGGCTCCTGCAGAATACGGATCATCATATCCTTATCCAGTCCCTTTAACGTTACCGTTATGGGAAGACGGCCCAAAAACTCCGGAATCATGCCGAAGGTTCTCAGATCCTCGTTGGTTACATGGCTCAAAATGTCAGGATCATGATCAAAGGAATCCTTAAGCACTGCTCCAAAGCCCATGGCGGACTTCTTCGTAAGACGCTCCTTAATGATCCCTTCAAGGTCAGGGAACGCGCCTCCGCAGATAAACAGGATGTTGTCTGTATTTACCGTTGCCATGGGGGTCATGGCATTTTTCTGATTGGAGCCTACAGGTACCTCCACTGTGCTTCCTTCCAAAAGCTTTAAAAGCTCCTGCTGAACAGATTCACCGCTTACATCCCTGGTATTGGTCTGCTTCTTTTTGGCAATCTTATCAATTTCATCAATAAAGATAATCCCCTTCTGGGCCCGCTCCACATCATTGCCTGCAGCCGCCAGAAGCTTGGATACCACACTTTCGATGTCATCGCCAATATATCCGGCCTCTGTCAGAGAGGTAGCGTCTGCGATCGCTAACGGTACATCTAAAAGCTTTGCAAGCGTCTTTACCAGATAAGTCTTTCCGCTGCCCGTCGGTCCAATCATCAAAATGTTGGACTTTTCAATCACAATATCGTCACTGTCAGAGCCTTCTTTTCCCAGAAATGCTCTCTTATAATGGTTATATACGGCCACTGCCATAACCTTTTTAGCCTTTTCCTGTCCGATCACATAGGCATCCAGCTTTTCCTTAATCACATGAGGCGCAGGTATATCCTTCATGGTAAGCTGAGGCTGAGGCTCCTTACTCTTTTTAAGCTTCTGTTTTTTGGGGATCTCAGCCTTTGGAGGCATCTGGGACAGATCATTAAAGTTCAGATTCATATATGGCATATTGGGAATCTGAGAAAGATCCATCCCGTTTTTCATCACAGAATCAAAAGCCTTCTGCATACAGTCATGGCACAGGTTCATGCCTCCCGGCATAGAAATCATGGGGCCCGTTTTACTCTCCGGCCTGCGGCACATATAGCAGACCTTTTCATATCCTTCATCCTCCCGATCCTTTCCTTCGGACCGGGAAACGTCATTTTTCTCTATCTCTTTTTCTTCCAATGTAAATCTCCTCTCTCTAAGGGGCAATACAGCCTATTTCTGCCCTGAGGCCGTTTCCTGTTCCTCAGCAGGCATTGCTGCCAGTGTTACGGTAACTGTCAGCTCCTGGTACACTCCGTCAATCTGTCTCTGAACAGTCAGTTCTACCTGCTCTCCGGCCCGGTAGCCTGCTAAAATCTCCTGAAGGCCCTCCATGTTCCGCACGGTCTGGCCGTCTAATTTGGTAATAATATCCTTCTCCCACAGCTCGGAGGAGGCAGCTGCGCCGGACTCCAGGATCTTATATACATAAGCGCCTCTCGGCATGCCAAAGGTCTTTGCGGCATTTTCATCTACATTCGTTCCCTGGATTCCCAGATATCCCCTTTCCTCCTCAGGAATATCAACCTTTGATCTGCGCTTTGTAAGCTGGTCAATAATATCCTGGGATTTTGAAATAGGGATGGCATAACCAATGCCCTCTACCTCGGTAGAAGCATATTTTGCCGCATTGATCCCAACTAACTCACCCTTCATATTTAAAAGAGCGCCGCCGCTGTTTCCAGGATTGATCGCCGCATCTGTCTGAAGAAGTACGCGGGTATTTCCCTCTTCCGTCTGCACTTCCCGGTTTATGGCGCTGATATAGCCGACTGTCACAGACTGGCCGTAGCCAAGGGCGTTTCCAATGGCGATCACACCCTGTCCCGGCTTTAATTCATCCGAGTTTCCCACAACTGCCGGATGGATCTGCGCTTTGGTTTCTTCTTTAATCTGATCTAAAGGAATGGCAATCACTGCCAGATCCGTTTCCGGATCCGTTCCCTTTGTCACAGCATCTACCGTTTCCTCATCAATAAATGTAACCTTTAAGGATGTGGCTTCCTCCACCACATGATTATTCGTTACAATGAGAAGCTCTGTCTCATTTTCCCCGATAATAATGCCCGATCCGCTGCTTGGCACCTCATAGGTCTGTCCGCCCAGTCCGCCGCCGAAAAACCAGTCATAGCCAAAATCACGACTCTGATATACGGCTGTGCTTGTGATAGCCACTACCGAAGGCATTGCCTCCTCCACGATGACAGACACATCTGTAACCGGAGCAGCGATATAAGACGGCGTCGCAGTTTCAGGCCCGGCGAACGGATCTGCCGGAGGCTTTTGCCCTTCGGGCGCCTTCCAGTCCCCTGCTTCCGGTTCCCCTGAAACAATGGCATACAGATTCTTAAAAACGCCGGAGGACGCGATCTGTACTCCCACCATCACACCTCCTGCAATGGTACCAAACAGCAGCGCCCCCGCTGTGATCCAGGCTGCCTTCTTTAAAATGCCTCCCTTTTTAGGTCTCTCTTCTTCAGGCTCTCTATTCCAATTACGATCCTTATCTTCTTCGTACATTTGCTGTATCTCCTTCCTTCACTTATGTGACTATCTTATAATGAAACAGAAAAAATATCAAATAAATAATTGATAAACAAACCGCCGGGGAAATCGTCATTTTTCCCCGGCGGTCTGCCGTATCATCCCTTATTCTCAGGCTCCCGGACCGATAATTACATCGTTTTCCGGATTTCCTTCAATAATCACATTTCCTGCTCCGGGTATAACTCCTGAGGCGGAAGACTCCGTCTGTCCCGGTTTTGACTGTCCTGCTCCGGAATTGACCGGACTTGTCTGAGAAGGCTGAGACGCTACTCCAGGCCCGCTGTCTGCATCTCCCGATTCAACTGCACCGGGTCCCTCAGAGCCTGCATCTGTACCCTTAGCGGGCTTTGTCACTGCTTCCGTCGTGGCAGAAGGCAGTGTCCCGCTGGGTACTGTCGGCTTCAGGCTGCCCGAAGACTCTGTCGATGCTCCCGGCTTTGACTGGCCTGAATGCGTGCTGCCGGAGGACTCAGACGGGAGCATCCCAGGACCGTAATTCTCCGGCGGATCGATCACATTTCCGTTCTCGTCTGTCTCAAGCTCCAGTCCCCACGGATATTCACCGTCAATCACATCCTCATTCCCATGCTTCGTGCTCTCGCTGCTGCCCTCGGAGGTTTCAGTCCCGTTTTCTTTCGTTTCTTCCTTTGTCTGAGCTGCCGTAGTAGCCTTCGGCACATAGCCTCCGTCTGTTCCCACGCTCTCGATAGGCTTTCCTTCCTTGTACATACCAGTATCAGCTGAAATTTTGGCGCTGATCTTTTTTACCATTTCACTTGGTACATAATTCTCATCATCGAATAAGAACTGATGAAGCTTGATCACATTGCTCTCCAATGTCTGTGGAATGACGCAGGCGCCCTTTTTGCCCAAAATCCCGTCACTTCTGGCCTCTGGGAATCCTGCTGTAGCTGCAATGTGGTATTTGGTAAGGTTTTTAGCCATAGGAATCATATCATTTAAGGTAATACTGGTAAGGATCTGCGGAAATACCACTTCCATTACATTATTTACAACTGCAAAGTCCGCTTTCTTCAGCTTATCAAAACTGAGCTCGATCACCTTTCTCTGGCGCTCTGTACGGGCATAATCCGTATCCATCTTGCGCAGTCTGGCATACGCTACCGCCTGAACACCGTCCAGATGGTTCGGGCCGGCCTTCTTTAAATGATGGGAACCAACTCCGGTGGATTCTACCGTTTCTGTAATATAAGAATTGATATAGTAAAACTCTGCCTTGCTCAGCTCTACATCCACACCGCCCAGAATGTTGATGGAATCTGCCACAGCCTTCCAGTTAAAAGTCGCATAATCATCAATCTGTAAATCCAGATTCCGGTTCAAGGCCTCTACCGCCTGCTTTGGGCCGCCTCTGGAATAAGCTAAATTGATCTTATTATAGGAATTTTTCTCGTCTATGTTCAGATAGGTATCTCTGAATACGCTCACCAGCTTGATGGCGCCCGTCTCCTGATTGACTGTACAGAGTATGATAACATCAGACATATTCCCCTTGCCTACAGAGTTGTTCCGGCTGTCCACGCCGAAAAGAGCCACAGTCCAGTACCCCTTCATCTGCTCCTCTTTTTCCACAGAAATATAGGGATTTGTCATATCTGCCTGATTAAACTCCGTATCCGTCTGCATATTGGACCACATCCGCTTTCCCCACCAGACACAGCCGATAACTGCAAAAGCCGTAATCTGAGCTGCGATCAGAAGGATAAGCCCCCTGAGGGTAAGTCCGCCAAAAAACCGCTTTGGCCCGCCGCTGCCTCTGCCGCCTGCCCGTCTGCTGCGGACTTTATCCGTACTTCGTCCCGCTCTGTACCCTGTGCTTTTTTCGCGCTCTGGAACGGTTCTCCGGCCGGTACTCTCCCTGTGGCTTCCCGCCCCAAACTCTATTTCCTCTTCTTCGTCAAAATCACTGTCCAGATCCATATAGGAATCCTCTTCCTGCTCTCTGCGGAAAGCGGTGCTTCGTCTGGGACGTTTTCCCTCTGTCTCAGCCTGACGGAAGGCAGGGACAAAGGTATGACCTGTGTTCCCTGCCTTTGGCCTGCGTGCTTCCTGTTCTTCCTCCGGATCAAATCCGAACTCAAATTCATCGCGATTCATATGTTCATCCTCACTGCATCAGTATGCATTTTTATTGATAAAGCCTTTAAAGATTGTTAAAAACATAATCTTAAAATCAAAACCAAGGCTCCAGTTTTCGATGTAATACAGATCGTGTTCGATCCGTTTGGTAATGGAAGTGTCCCCCCGATAGCCGTTTACCTGTGCCCAGCCTGTCAGTCCGGGCCGCACCTGATGCTTGATCATATAGCGGGGAATCTCCTCCTTGAACTTTTCCACGAACAGCGGCCGCTCCGGCCGTGGCCCCACCAGACTCATATCCCCGATCAGGATATTGTAAAACTGGGGCATCTCGTCAATACTGGTCTTTCGTATAAAGCGGCCCACCGGCGTTACCCTTGGGTCATGGGGCGTAGTCCAGCGTGTTTTTTCCTTTCCGGGGTCCTGAACCTCCATGGAACGGAACTTGTACATCTTAAAGGGCCTGTTGTGGAGGCCGATCCGCTCCTGGCTGTAAAAAATGGGACCCGGAGAGGTCAGCTTTATGAGCCCCGCCGTAAGAAGCATCACCGGAGAGAATAAAAGAAGGCCAAAAAGTGCTCCTCCAATATCCACGGCCCGTTTAACCGTAGCGTTAAATACATTCGTCAGAGGCACATGGCGGATATGGATCACCGGCAGTCCCTGAAGATCCTCCATATAGGGAATCGTAGGTATCATATGATTGTAATCCGGAATGAATTTGGTGTGAACGCCGGATTTCTCACAGACTGCCACGATTGATTCCAGATTTGAATATTCATTGATGCTCAGGGTAATGGCAATTTCATCCAGGGTATTCGCTTCCAAAACGCGTTCCAGCTGGTTTATGGTTCCCAGGATCCGGACATTTTTATAGGAATATCCTTTTGGCCTTCCGTCATCCAGGATTCCCTGAATATGATATCCCCACTCAGGATTTAACGCCACCCGGTCTATAAAACCTTCTGCCGCCCGGCTGTATCCCACTAAAAGGATATGCTTCTGATTATAGCCGTTGGTGCGCAGAGAGCGCAGAAAAAGGCGGATCGCCATACGTTCCGCTTCCAGCAAAAGGATGTTTAAAACGAAAAAGCAAAGAAGCATCCTGGTGGAGAAATATCCCAGATGGATAATGATATTTCTTCCGCCAAACAGGATCAGCGTAAAAAACATAAGGCCGATCACATTAGCCTTGCAAATGTTGGCAAACTCTGATCTGCGTCCCTGGATCCGCTTCGGCACATAAAGGTGAAAACAGGCATTTAACACCAGATACACCGGTATGATAAATATAAGCGCCGCAAAATAAACGGGCGGCTCCAGAGTTTTCACATTGTGTTCCAGAGGGATCACTTTTCCGCTGACTATGATCAGCCAGGCAAGAAAATATGCCAGGATCGTCATAATCACATCCAAAAGGACATGAATCCGGTTCAGCTTCTTTTGATTATCTTTTATCATGGAAAATCACCTGATATTCAGTCTCATCCGGCAAAGCCCTTCCTTCAGGCACTCTGCCGGGTGCTCCTATTATAGCTTATTTAAACTCAAGATTCTATAACATTTATCTTAAAATATGATAAAGTTCGCCTTTTTACTTCCTTTTTTCCAGCTGTCTTAAGGAAAATTCATAAAAGTACAGAAGAGTTCCTGTAAATAATTCCCATTCGATTGCCAGATAGTTTTTCAAATGCTCCGGCCTGTATCCTACCTTTTTACATTTCCCTGCTGTTGCAAACCCTTCCTTCACGCCTGCAAGATAATCCGCTCCAAAGCCGCGCTTTTTAAAGAACAGATATTTCACAGCCATTCCTGCTCCAATGGGCAGGGCGTTGACAAGCAGCTGCAGAGGAGGCATATTTTTGTAATTTAAGTAAATGTTATTCCGGGCCGCCAGCCGTACCTTAAAAGAATTATACTTGGAGCCGCTGGTTCCGCTGCCCACATGGTACACAACTGCGTGAGGACAGTAAACATTGTCATAGCCTGCGATCCTGGCCCGGTAGCCTACGTCAATGTCCTCTAAATAGGCAAAATGCATCTCGTCAAAATACCCGATTGTTTCAAAGACCTCCCTGCGGTAAATGGCAGCTCCGGCGCAGGCGGAAAAGACTCTGCATGGATGGCTGTAGCCCCCGGAGGAACGTCCTACGCCCCTCTGATACGCCCAGCCAAGGAGGCTGTACATATCGCCTGCATCATCCATCTTATCCTTGTGATACATCTGGATCATCTTGCTGCTGACGGAAAAAATCTTAGGCGACCGCTCAATGGCCTTAACCATTTCACCGATAAAATGGCAGTCCGGCTCTGTATCATTGTTTAACAGAAGCACATAGGGCGTCTTTGCCGCCCTGATCCCCACATTGACCGCCCCGGAAAAACCGGTATTGGTATCCAGAAAAATCGTGGGGATCTGATGCTCCTTAAGCCACTCCACACTGCCGTCCGTGGAGCCGTTGTCCACCACCAGGATCTGAAATTTGTGGTAAATCTGCAGCTCCAGCGCCTTAAAACAGGGTTCCATGAATTTTAATCCGTTATAATTGGGTATGATCACAGTGACCTTGATTCGATTGCTCATTTTCCTTCCTTTTCCTCCGGCCCATAGGCATCATACACAGACAGGTCATAGGGTTCTCCGATCTTCTCCTTTAAGAGATCACGAAGGGCAAAATTGGACTTGCGGAGCGTGAGATTGGGGTTGTAGTAAGGATCTCCCTGCTCCAGGATCTCCGGCCACTTTTTATGGAACATGGCAACCTCCCGGTTAAAGCGGGCCACCTTTTCCGGCGTGTCCTCCAGTCCTCTGGACTTGGATTCATAGTGGTAAAGGCAAGAATAGGGAGCATATACTACCAGTTTCCCCAGAGCCCGCACTTTCATGCAGTAATCAATATCATTAAAGGCGACTGCCAGCTCTGTGCTTAAGCCTCCCACAGTCTCAAAGACGGATTTCTTTGTCATCAGACAGGCTGCAGTGACTGCGCTGTAGTCCTGTGCACACATGGCACGGTGGAAGTAGCTGTTCTCAGCCTTGTGAAGGCCGATAAAGGTATGGCCCGCAATCCCGCCAAAGCCCACTACCACGCCTGCATGCTGGATGGTGTCATCTGCATAAAGCAGTCTTGCTCCCACGATCCCCACATCCTCACGCTGGCAGAAGCCCAGCATCTCCTTTATGCTGTCCGGCTCTAAAAGCTCTGTATCATTATTTAACAAAAGAAGATACTCGCCGGATGCAAAGGATGCTCCGAAGTTATTGATGGCTGAATAGTTAAAGCCCTCCTTCCAGGTCACTACCTTAACGTTGGAATGAGCCTCCTGAAGCTTTTTATAATATGCAAAGGTTTCCGGACTGGTACTGTTGTTCTCCACAACGATAAATTCCAGATTCTGGTAGGTGGAACGCTCCATCAGAGAACGGATACAGGTATCCAGATCCTGGCTGTGGTCTTTATTGGGAATGATCACAGACACAAGGGGTTCTCCCTGAATCTTAAAATGCGTGTGGTAAATGCCGTAATCCACACCCTTTTCCACGGATTCTGCCGGGATTCCCACTCGCTCATAGTGAGCCATAACCGCTCTGGAGCCTGCCTCGAAGGCGTACATCTTACTTTCCGGATTGCTGGCTGTGGAACCCTGATGGCAGCGCCAGTGGTAGAGCACCTTTGGAATATGAACGATTTTGGCAGCTTTTTCCGTACACCGGAAAATAAAATCATAATCCTGAGCCCCGTCAAACTCCTGCCTAAAGCCTCCAACCTGATCCAGAAGACTCTTTTTTACTACAAACAGATGGCAGATATAATTGACACTGGTGAGAAGATCCGGGTTAAAATCAGGCTTAAAATGCGGGTCAAACAGCGCCTTTCCGTCCATATCCAGCTTATCCTCATCAGAATAAAGGACTTCACAGTCCGGATGCTCGTTGACTGCCTTTACTACCTCATAAAAGGCGTGCTCCGGAAGGGTATCGTCGTGATCTGCCAGGATCACAAAATCGCCGGAAGCCATTTCAAGAGCCACATTGGTATTGCCGGAAATGCCCCTGTTTCCGCCCAGCACCGCATAGCGTACTCTGGGATCCTTCTGGGCGTAGCGCTTTAATACCCGTTCCACACTCTGGCCTCTGGGACTGCCGTCTGCAATGCACAGTTCCCAGTTGGTATAGGTCTGATCAATGATGGAATCGATCATTTCCCGAAGATAATGCTCCGGAGTGCGGTAGACGGGTATCACCACAGAAAGAAGGGGCTCATATTCAAAACGTGCTTCCCTCTGAGCCTTTAACTCCTCCTCTGTGGGCTTTGTAAGCTCATACCACTCGCTGTAGTCATAGTCATTGTCAAGGCCCTGAAGCTTGTGGCAGGACTTCTTTATCAGAGCTTTAAGGCCATTTTCCTTCCAGAAATCTGCAGCCACACGGACGGTCTCCATATTCATCAGATCCTTGATCTTTTCCATCCGCTTATGGGCCACGCTGGAACGCTTTGCGATCAGTTCTTCATTGTACTTGATCTTTGCCTGGCGTCCCTCACAGCGGATCAAAAGCCAGTAGGTCTTTCCTCTCTCATAGGGGAACTGGATGTCAAAGCCAAAGTCCCTGTCATACGTCTTTTTGAAATAAATCTGGCTCACATCATCTCTTCTGGTCGTAACCAGCTTATATTTCACCGGGTTATGGCGTTCATCCTCTACCCGGAAGGTCGCCCTGCTTTCCGGAGATTTTCCCAGAACCCATCCGTTTAATGTGATGGAATTTTCACGGATCCGCACAATGTCTATCTTATACTTCATCCTTTTTTCCTTCCTCTTTCTCTTCCGGCTTCTCATCAAAATTCAGGCGCTCCGCTTCAATCACCAGTGGCCGCTTCATGACTCTCTGATTAATGCTCATAATGTATTCGCCCAGAAAACCGATGAAAAAGAGCTGGACAGAGCCCAGAAACAGCATTCCGATCAGCATGGGAGCCATACCGGCCGGAAAACGGTCCCACCAGATCAGCTTCATTACCAGATAAACAAGAGCGATCAGCATACTGACCGCGGCGCAGACCCCTCCGAAAATCGTAGCAAGGCGCAGCCCCTCTTTTGTATAGGAAGTAACGCTTAACATGGCTGCGTCGTAAAGGCGGTAAAAGTTATTATGCGTCTTTCCTGCCCTTCTCTTTGGCTGCTCGTAGGGAATCTCCTTGCGCTTATAGCCAAGCTCTGCCACAATCCCCCGCAAAAAGGGCGTAGGATCATCCAGCCGGCGCAGGATTTCAATAAACTCCCTGTCATAAAGGCCGGAGCCGGTAAAATGCTCGATCTGCTCCACATCGGACATTTTTTTAATAGTCTTGTAATAACAGGTCCGAAGCCAGTACATAAACCGGTTTTCTTTGCTGCTGGTCTTGATCCCGATTACGATCTTGTAGCCGTTTTCCCACTCACGGACATATTTGGGAATCATTTCCACCGGATCCTGGAAATCTGCCACCATTTCAATGACGCAGTCTCCTGTCACCTGGAGCATACCATAGTAGGGGGAGTTAAACTGTCCGAAATTGCGGGCATTAAAAATCGCCTTGATCTTCGGATCACTGCTGCACAGAGTCCGCAGCACCTCCCTCGTTCCGTCCGTCGAATCATTGTCAATAAAGACCAGTTCATAATCGTACTGGGGAAGTTCATTTTTCAGGATATCTGTTACCGCCTGGCTGATGGGCCCTACATTTTCGACCTCATTGTAGCAGGGGATCAATATGCTGATCTTTTTCATTTGGATGTACATCTCTTTCTAAAATAATCTTGTAATGGTTTATGGGAGCATCTGGCGGATGCCCTGGGAAAAGGAATACGCTTCCTTAAAGCCTCCGGTCAAGGCCGCCAGCTTCTCTACGGAAGGCCGCACAGACAGGGCCCCTTCCTTTGCCTGAACAAAGGAGCCGTATTCCAGACTTCCTCTTCCTCCCGCCTCTTTCCAGACCTCCTCCACAAAGGAGCGCAATACCCGCGTATCCCTGCTGGCAACATTGACAATCTCGCTGATTTTCGGGCTGTCCTTTTCAGACGGAAGATGGCGGTACAATTCATATACTGCCTGAACTGCGTCTTCTATATACATAAAGTTCCACTGATGAAGGCAGGCGCTTAGGGAAACGCTCTTTCCCTGGGGCAGCTCCCGCACCAGAGTGGAGATGATCGACCAGGGGTGATCCCCGGGGCCGTAGACACTGAAAAACCGCAGATGGAAATAGTGAAGCCCCAGCTCTTTGCACAGAGGAGCCGCCTTCTGGTAAAATTCCCACTTGGCCTTTCCATACTGGTTAATGGGGGCGCATTCCCTGTCCTCGGACATGATTCCGTCCGTAAGGCCATACTCCACCCTGGAGCCTGCATCCATAAAAACAGAGCAGGAAAGGGCCTTTGCAGCCCGGATACATTCCAGAGAACCTGCCACATTTTTGGCCTGAACTTCCGGAGAATCAATCTCCTGACGGTTTACTCCGCCCCAGGCAAAATGGAAAAATGCGTCTGCAGAACCAATCTGTGAAACACAGTCCCCGGCCCGGTCCATGGACCAGGGAACGATGTGCAGGTTTTCGTGAACCGGAAGCGCCTTAAGATTAGGGGAATCCGGACGGGACAGGGCAAAAACCTCTGCCCCTTCTCTCAAAAACAGGGCCGCAAGGTAACTGCCGATAAAGCCGGTTGCCCCTGTGATAACGATTCTCATAAGCTGTCCTCCTAGAGCATTTCCAGATGATTGGAACGCATGGCCCGGATCTCCACCTCAGAACCAAATTTCTCCCGGATCAGGGCCGCAATCTCATCCGTATAGCCGGGAGCAGTGATAATGACGGCGTCCACCGGATGCTCCTCAAAATAGGACGGGGCTACGATGGGAAGATGGGAGGCCGGAGCAAATTTTCCCTGTTTAAAGGGAGCGGAATCAATGATATACTCTGCCTTCTTTCCAAGGCAGGTTGTAGCTGCCAGCGTAAAGCCCTGATGACTGGCTCCCCAGATGGCTGCTTTTTTCTTCCAGGCATCCAGATACTTCATATAGGTATCCATCTCCCGGCGCAGATTCACATAGCAGTCCAGCAGATTGCCCGTTTCCATCTGGGGACGCTTGCGCACAATAACGGCAAGCGTATCCCTGTTTATCACCTCTGCTTCCTCTACCACAAAGCCCGTACGATCCAGCAGGGAAGTCAGCGTATCAAAGGTATAGTAGGCAATGTGATCCCGGATCAGCTCATAATAGCTGCTGTGATCCATAATATACTCAAAGCTTGGAACGGTAAGAAGTCCCATCCCGTCATCTTCCAGATTATTGTAAATACAGCGCAGCATCCCTGCCGGATCCGGCTGATGCTCCAGAAAATTAAAAGATAAAAATACATCATAAAAGCCGCCTGGGATCACCGTATCCGCATGTTCTGTAAATCCCTGCTCCACTGCAAGGCCCTGAGCCCTGGCAAGCTTAACCAGCGCCGGATCATGCTCAATCCCGTGACCCTCTACCGGAAATTCCTCTAATACTTTTAAAAATTCTCCCTGTCCGCAGCCTACCTCGATAAACCGCTTTCCTTCTAAATGGTAAGTTTCGATCAGGTGACTGTACTGTTTTCTGCGCAGCTCCGCCATAGTGGTGGAATATCCTCCGGCGCGGATCACATCCCGGTAATAATCCACCGGCTCGCAGTCAAACTGCACCAGGCCGCAGCCCATGCACTGGCAGAGATCCAGAGTAAGCCCCTGATCCTCATCTACATGATCTTTATCCGGCATATGCTGGGCGGAAGCCGGCATATTGTCCAGCGTAAGAAGCGGCGTCTCCCATAAAGGAGCACCGCAGGCAATACAACGTTTCATCTAAATTTCTCCTTTTTTCTCCTGTACCATCCGGCGGATCCCCTCCGAAAAAGGAATCTGCTGGGTAAAGCCCACTGCTGCCTTTAATTTCGTCAATTCCGGCATCAGCGATACCATGCCCTCCGCATTGGGCGGCCTGTCTCCGAAATGATAGCTTCCCAGACTGCCGCAGAGCCGGTGCAGCTCTTCTATATAATCCCGCAGCGGGCGGGTATCTTCCCCCGCCACATTATACACGCCGGCCGGTGCTTTGCCAAGAAGAAGTTTTACCAGCAGTTCTGCAGCCTCGGTCACATAGAGGAAATTCCACTGCTGGGTACAGGGCCCCATCTCCATATGACCTCCCTTTAAAAAGGTGTCAATGCAGGTGGAAATCAAAGACCATGGGTGATCTCCCGGGCCATAGACGCTGAAAATACGGGTATGGATATAATCCATGTGAAGCTGGCCGGCCAGTTCCCCGGCCTGTCGGCAGACCAGCACCTTATCCTTGCCGTACTCAGATACCGGATGGCAGGGCTGATCCTCCCTCATGGGAGAATCGCAGATCCCGTACTCCGCCTGAGAGCCGGAAAAAAGGAACCGGCTGCAGCCAAGGGCTCCTGCTGTTCTGACAGCCGAAAGCGCATAGCCGATGTTTTTCGCCTGAAGAGCCGGATCCTGCCGGTTGGCGCTTCCCGCTCCCTCCCAGCCAAGATGCAGCCAGGCAGAAGCGTCTGTGATATCCATCTCCTTCAGGCGTTCTATCTCGTTTAAATTACATTCCAGAATCCTTACGCTTCCCACAGCCCCCTCTCTCCGGCCTTCCTGTCCATTAAGAGGCAGCGCCTTTAAAAAGGACAGGCCCGCTGAACCGGGCCGTGCCACAGCATACACCTTCTGTCCCTGTTTTAAAAGTTCCTCCACTACAGCCCTTCCGATAAAGCTGGTAGCTCCTGTGACGATCACTGCCATATGGCTGTCTCCTTTTCTGTCTGTTGTTCTGCCGGTTCTCCCAACCGGGAATTATTCCCTGATCCTGGGAATGATCATATTCCGATCCATCTCCTCCTCAGGAAGGAAGGGAGCCAGATCCTCCAAAGGCGGAGATACCAGCGTTCCGTCCGGCAGCCTCTTGGCTGAAGACTTTGGCTCAAAGTTCTGATCCATGGATACAAAGATCTCGCAGATCACCGGGCCTTCGACAGCCAGCGTCTGCTCCACTGCTTTTGCAAGCTCACTGTTGTGCTCTGCCTTTATATAAGGATATCCGTAGGCGCCTGCCAGCTTTTCCATATCCGGGAAACTTAAATCCCCGCTGTCCACTCCGATGCCGATCAAAGGCTCTCCGAAGAAATTCTTCTGGGTCTGGCGGATGGAATGATAGCCGCCGTTATTGATTAAGAATATTTTAATTCCCATTTTATGGTGAATGATGGTCTGAAGCTCCTGAAGGTTCATCTGGATGCTTCCATCACCCGTTACAAGGATCAGATCCTCTCCGGAACGATCCCTTCCCTGGCTGTAGCAACGGCTGTCTCTGGAGGCAGTCCAGGCGCCAATAGCGGCAGGCAGATCATATCCCATGGCTGCTACGGCAGAATTGGTGATAAACCGCTGTCCCTTCTTGATCACATACGCATGACCGCCTACCACGCAGGCAGAACCATTTCCCACTACCGTAATCTGGCCTTCCTTTAAGCGGCTGCTGATGGCCTGGATGGCCGCATAGACATTAGCCGGCTCCTGATCGGTGAAATTCCAGTGTTTTTCCTGTACCACCGGATAGGTTTCCTTCCACATCCTGCAGGTCTCGCTCCAGTTCATGCCCGGAAGGCCTTCTCCGCCGTCAAAAAGCTGCTTTTCTCCCTTTTTGCTCAGGCTTTCAGCCAGCTGGTTTCCTTCTTTTTCCAGAATTTCATCCAACGCTCCGTCCAGCTGCTCCAGCAGATCCTTCGCATCTGCATGAACCGCCAGATCTGCATGCACCGAAGGCTTCTTTAATTCTTCACTGTCAATATCATTTGCGATCACAAAGGCGGCTCTGGCCCAGGTCTTATAATTGTAGCCTACCTGCCGGATACTCAGACGGCTTCCTACAGACAGCACCAGATCGCTGTTCTGGATGGCAAAGTTTCCAGCCCGGTCGCCCATATTGCCGGCCCGTCCTGTATACAGCGGATGCTCATCCCAGATGCAGTCCTCACTGTCCCAGCCTGTAATCACGGGAATACCAAGCTTCTCTGCCACCCGCATAAACACATCATGGGCTCCGGCGATGCGGATGCCGTTTCCCGCATTGATCACCGGACGCTTTGCCGCCCGGATCTTTGAAAGGATCAGATCCGCCGTTTCCCTGCTCACCTTGCCCGGAAGCAGCTGACGCTTCTCGCCCTTTCCGGCCTCATCCTCAGGAATAGCATGGATATTTCCCATTGTCCCCCAGCCGGTTCCGCCATTTTCATAATCCTCCGGATCAAAGCCCTCCAGATCCTCCGTTTCCACAAAAGCCCCCTGGACATTCAGCGGAATATCCAGCCAGCAGGGTCCGGGACGGCCGGACTTTGCCAGATACAGGGCCTTTTCCAGACAATACCGGATTCTCATGGGATCGATCACCATTTCCGAATACTTTGTCATGCAGTCAATGGACTTACAGATATCAAACTCCTGATCTCCCATTGCCCGGATTCCCAGACCGGACCATCTGGCTGTGGTATCGTAGCGCACCTGACCGGAGAGAACCAGCATGGGAATGGAATCCAGCCACCCTCCCAATACACCTGTAATCGCATTGGTGCCGCCGGGACCTGTGGTAACGCACAAAGCGGCAATCTCATTGTGAATCCGTGCGTAGGCCTCTGCCGCTATAGCGCAGGCCTGCTCATGGTGATCATAGATGCAGCAAAGCCCTTCCTGATGGCCCAGGGCATCGTCCAGATGCATCGCTCCGCCGCCTGTTACCATAAATGCCTGACGGATTCCCGCCTTTACAAGCATTTCCGAAATATAATTTGAAACCTTTATTCTCATATCTTCTCCTTTGCCGTACCGCAATCCGATATCAAAGGGGACAGCACATCTGCCCCCAACATCATACGGTGAGTATATCACAAAACCATTAAAAAGCCTACTACCATTTTCCCTGGCAGGGGTTCCCGGCTGCCGGGAAAGTCCTTCCATTCCTTCCAGTAAGCCTCACTGGAAATCCGGCCGCTCACCCGCTATAATGAGCCTCGTAATGCAACAACGGATTTTCGGCCGACACACACATTTCAAAAGGAGAGAATTATTATTATGAAAAAACAGACAAAGCTTCTGGCTGTATTATCCACCGCAGCTCTTGCTGCAGCCCTTTCTTTTCCTGCATATGCCAAAAATGCTGGCTGGGCACAGGAAAACGGAAACTGGTACTACTATGACTCCTATGGGGAGCCCCTTACAGACACCTGGAAAAAATCCGGCGATGACTGGTACTATCTGGATTCCGACGGAATCAGAGCCACATCCTCCCAGATTGACGAATACTATGTAGATGAAGACGGAAAACGCGTTACTATGAAATGGATTTCCGTAGAAAATGAAGATTACTGGTCTGAACAGGATGAGCCGGAGTTTCTCTACTATTATTATGGAAGAGACGGAAGAGCCTTAACCTCCACCTGGGCCTCCATTAACGGACAGTGGTATTATTTCAACGAGGATTCCATCATGGAAACCGGCTCCATTCAGGTAGACGGCTTCAATTACTATCTGGGCGAAGATGGAAGCCGCAAGACCGGCTGGGTGCTTTTAGAAGATGAAACAGACGATCCGGAGATCATTGAATCCTGGTACTACTTCGATAACAGCGGAAAGCGCATCGAACATGCGGTTGATAAGAAAATAAACGGCAATTACTATACCTTTGTAGACGGAAAGATGCAGACCGGCTGGTTTAAGCTTCCCGCAGCAGAAAACGCCGCCACCGCTTCCGAGGCTGTCAAAGCCGACGCCTCCTCTATTTCCGGTTATCAGTATTATGATGAGGACGGAAAACGCGCCTCCGGCTGGAGAACCATTGAAGGCGCTGAGGGCATCAGTGAAGAGGCCGAGGTTTACAAGTTTTACTTTAAAAACGGCGTTCCCCATCACGCCCAGTCCGGCCTGGAGCTCTTCTCCATCGACTCCAAGAAGTACGCCTTTAACACAAAAGGCGAAATGCAGACCGGAAAGCAGTCTGTAAACATCGGCGACGGAGCCTCTGCCAACTTCTATTTCGGCGAAGACGGAGTCATGAAAACAGGAAAGCAGACAATCTATGACGAAGACCTGGGCGAAACCCAGAACTGGTACTTCCACACTGACGGCTCCAAAAAGGGACAGGGATATCACGGCATCAAGGATAACACCCTCTACATTCACGGACTCCGTCAGGAGGCTGATCCCGACCTGCGTCTGGTTCCGGCTGATCTGGACGGTACCCGCTATCTGATCAATACCAACGGTGCTATCCAGAAAGCCGGCTCCTCCTCCAAATCCAACGCAAAACCTGAGCTTGGAGCAGGTTATAAGGATTTCAAGGATGAAAATGACACCATCTGGACCGTAAACACCAGCGGCATCATCCAGTAACCCACCGCCTCTCACCCACATCCGTTCACCCTGTGACGGGCGGAAAATAAAAATATTTCCTTAAAGGCCATATCAGATCAGTTTTTATACAAACTGTCCCTGATATGGCCTTTACATTAAGCTCCTCTTTACAAATTCGCCCATAAATGCTAAACTTATTCAACAGAACGTCTAATTTTCCAGAAATTCGCCATTTTTTTTGTTTATTTTGCTTTTTTTGAAATATTTTAAAAAACAGCGGTATATTTTCCGCTCTCATGCGTTATTTATTATAGACTGATCAAGTTTGTAGTAGGAGGATTATATAAATGAGAGAGCTTGCTGCTTTTTACTGTCCCAAATGCGGATATTATGCATATTATCAGACATCCCGTCATCCCCAGTGTCCCAGATGTAATTCAAGGGATACTATGAATATGGTGCGGATGCATTACAAAGAGTTTATGAATATGAGCTGTCAGGAGCGCGATGATTACCTTGGAAATGAAATTCTAAAGCAAAATCCTTCCCTGATGGAGCGCATAACAGCTCCCCATAAGAAATACAACAGCCGTGAAGTCATTGCAGAAATGAATATGGAAATCATGCGGTTAGATACGGAAAACAAAATTCTCAGCGATACCGTAAAATGGATGCATGACACCATCTGGAAAATGATGCGGGAACAGCGGAAGGCGCAGAAACAGGCGGACGCTTCCTGTAAAGCTCCCATCGACCATGATAACCATACATAGACGCAAAATCCCTCTTTCTTTTGTGCGTTATGTAATGTATAATGAACTTACAGAACATTGTATTGTGCGTTTTTACTTTTCAGATGCAGCGAAATGAAAGGAGCGGTACTATGAGCGGTAAGATCATAACCATTGCAAGGCAATTTGGAAGCGGCGGGCGGGAGGTTGCGATGCGTACCGCCAAAGAATTAAATATCCCCTTTTATGACCGGGAGCTGGTTGAAATGGCTGCAGAAAAAATGGGCCATGCAGCAGTAAGCGTAGAAAAAGCAGACGAATCGGCCCTGATGGGATTTCTGGCTGATTACCATGTGCCGCGGGAACCCAATTCCGTCACCGGATACGGACTTTCTCTGCCGGACAGTACCTATGTAACCCAGACGATCATCATTGAAACGCTTGCCCGGAAAGGCCCCTGCGTCATCGTAGGACGCTGCGGCAATTATGCCCTGCGCTCCAGAAATGACGTCATTGACCTGTTTATCTGCGCCAATATGGAGGACCGGATCCACCGGATCATGGAACGGTATCATTTCTCCGAAAAAGATGCCATAAATGCCATCCATTCCACGGATAAGCGCAGAAAGCATTATTATGAAAATTACACGCACCAGAAATGGGGTTCCATTGATTCCCACCAGATGCTCTTAAATGTAAGCCGTCTGGGCATGGACCGAACCGTAGAAATCATCAAACAGCTTTACAATCATTGAATTTTTGCCCGTTTTCACTTGAAATATCCCATCGTATGTCATATATTATTGTATACTGCCCCTTAAGGGGACTGATCTTATACAAATGAGGAGTATGAAATGGATATCAATCAACTGATGAACAGTCTCAAAGAAACCTATGGGTTTTCCAAAACGGAGTGGAATGAATTAAACGGCGAACCCCTTGCCGAATTTTCCCTGTGGCTTACAGAGGAGCACATTTCCCGCTTTATCGAAAAAGCTGGCCGTTTAACCGCTATCATCGAATCCTGCGCCAACATGGTAAGCATCTGTGAACCGGAATTAAAGGACACCCTGATGGCGACCACCATCCAGTGCTGCGGGGCAAACCAGCTGAAGATCTGTACCTCTGAATCTATGCTAAAAATGCTGGTAGGTTCTATTTTTGACTGATCTCTTCGTGAATATGACATACTGTGGATATTGCCCGGCAGCGGGGAAAGCGTGCGCTCTTCCCGTGTGCCGGGCAATACATATCCGGAAAGGAGAATTCTTATGAAGAAACATACACTGCAGACCCTCTGCACGGCTGCCCTTATTTCTCTGGGACTGTCCTTTACTGCCATGGGAGAAGAACGAATCACCGATGTTTCCCTTATTTTCAGTTACGATCAAAGGCCTGAAGGCGGAAAAGAAGTCGGAGAGCTGAACGCCGTTTCCAGCAGCAGCCAGTTCACCGTGGAAGGTTCCGAATATCTGAAGGATGACGATACCTGGAGCTACGGAGAATGGCCTGTGGGAGAAGTGGAACTTTCTGCAAATGAAGGGTATTATTTCCCTACTGCCGCCAGAAGCCTTTTCCATCTTTCCGGAGACGGCGTCCAGTATCAGAGCGCCCGCACGGAAGACGAGGGAAGCACCCTGATCCTTCATGTCCGCCTGCCCAGAATCGACGGAGCCATTCCCGCTCCCCTTACAGCGGACTGGAACGGCCATACAGCCGTCTGGGATGAGGTAGAAGGGGCAGACCAGTATGAAATACAGCTTCTTAAGGACGGACGCACCCTTACCACCCTTACCAGCTCTGCTGCCTCCTGCAGCTTTGAAGATTGGATCAACAATGAAGGCTCCTATACCTTCCGTGTCCGGGCATATAACAGAAAAGACAGGAAAAACAGCGGCTGGTGCTCCGATGCAGAGCCCCTTGTCATCACCCCAGAGGAAGCCTGGTTCCACAGCGACGGCATCTGGAAGGAAGAAAATGGGAAACACCTCTTCCTGTATCCAAACGGCGCTTTCCCACAGATGGCCTGGAGGCAGATTGATGGAAATTGGTACTTCTTTGACGGCGCAGGATATATGGTTTCCGAATGCTACGTCCGTTCAAAATCCTCTGATCTCTATCACTGGATCGGTGCAGACGGCGTGTGGGATGAAAGCGGAGATACGAAACAGCCGAATCGGGCGCAGTATGAGGTGTATTAGCCCCTTACCATCACCCCACACACATAACAGCTTAAAATTTAATTGCAAAGGATAAAATTTCTCACATGAACTGGTCACATCTTTTCAACAGTACCATCCGTACGCGTGGACGGCAGTATTACCGCTCCGGTGCGGTGGGAACCATACAAAAAAGCGGAAATATATATACGGCGGCAGTAAAGGGATCCCGCTCCTATCGGGTCTCTATCACCATCCAGAATGATTCTGTCACCCATATGAGCTGCACCTGCCCCTATGCGGCAGGCGGAAGCCGCTGCAAACATATGGCAGCTGTCCTGTGTAAGCTTGATCACGAACCGCACTCTGCCAGGGAAACCTCTGAAAAAACGAAGATTTCCCCTGCGGTTCCCATTTCAAGGCTTCAGACGGATCTTGAAATACCGGGTTCCTATTCCTATTTTAAACCTGTACAGATGTTAAAAGGCTTTTCCCTGACAGAAGCTGTGTGGAACGAAATGCTTGCTCTGGTCCAAACGGAAAAAGTTGTTCTTGAGAGACTTTCTGTAGGATTCTCATCAAATGCAAGAGATGATTCTCAGATGCAGGCCGTTGTGGAGGGAAGTTATCATTCCAGGAATGCCCGAAGCTGGTCAAACAACATTTCCCTTGTCCTCAGCAAAAACCAGATTCTTCAGGGACGCTGCCATATTCCCGGCTGCTTCTTTTCCTACAGCGCAGACAGCCGTGCCAGAAACTCACAACCCTGTGTACACCAGCTGGCTCTTTTTTACCTGGCTGTCCAGCAGTTAAAAAAGGACAACCCCGGCGATGCCACGGACTGCGCGGGAAGCAGCTTTTTATACCAGTGCAGATCCATGAAGCTCACTAAAAACGGCTCCTCCATATCCGCACCGTCTTCAAACGTTTTATCCCAGCCTCTGGAACTTAACGCCAGGATCCATGAAACCTATTCCGGCTATGAGGCCTCCTTCCGTGTGGGAAGCGGAAAAATGTTTGTCATCAAGGATCTGGACGAATTTGTCCAGAAAACGCAAAGGAGCGAAACGGCGCTCTTTGGCTCCAGCACCCATTTAAAGCTGGACGAAGCCCTTTTTACCCCTCATGCAAAGCGTTACTACAACTTTATCCAGGAAACCATATCGCGCCAGAGGGAACATGATTTCGTGGAAACCATCCTTAGCGGACATTATTTCAGCCAGCCTCAGCCATTTAAGCAGACCATTCCCCTCTTTGGTTCCCTGATGGACCGTTTTTATGAGGTTCTTGGCACAGATTCGGTGGAATTCATCCCAGCAGCAGAGACGAAGCGCTCCCTTATATGCCGCGACTCCTCTCTCCCCCTGTCCCTTACCGTATCTCCTGTGAAAGGAGACTCAGGGGAGCTGGAGGGCGTACAGGTATCCGGACAAATGCCGGATCTGACCCATGGGAAAGAGGCTGCCTACTATGTAGACGGTTCCTTCCTGAACCGTATCTCTTCGGAGCGAATGGCCGAACTGCTTCCCCTTCCGGAGCCTTCCGATGACGGAACGCTGTCATTTACCATTGGGCGGAGAAACCTGTCCCATTTCTGCTATTCAATCCTTCCATGGCTGAAGCAAGTCGCAGATGTGACAGAAACAGAACCTGAAACCGTTGCTGCCTGTCTTCCTCCTCAGGTACATTTTACTTTTTACCTGGATGCAGAAAAGGAGGCCGTTATCTGCCAGGCCAAAGCCTCCTACGGCGATGAGTTCACTGTGGGTTTAAAACCTTTGGAAGCGAGAGAAATCCTTCCCGAGCCTTTTCGGGATCGTGACAGAGAGCAGGCTGCGTCGCAGACGGTACTGGAATATTTCCCTGTTACGGCGGCAGAAGGAACCTTTTACAGCGAAAAAACAGATGATGCTGTTTTCCACATTCTGGATACAGGACTGGATAAACTTCTGGATCTGGGAGAGGTACAGACAACCGACCGTTTCCGCCGTCTTGGAATCCGTACTGCTCCCAAAGTTTCAGTGGGCATTTCCCTGGAAAGCGGCCTCCTTGATCTTACCATTTCTGCTGACAGCCTCTCCAATGAAGAGTTGGCGGAAATTTTAAAAAGCTATCGGCTCCGCCGCAGATTCCACCGGCTGAAAAGCGGCGATTTTATCAGATTGGAAGACAACACGCTGGAATCTCTATCCTATCTTTCAGAAGAACTGGGAATCTCTCCCAAGGAGCTTGCGAAGGGAAAACTCCACCTCCCGGCTTACCGCTCCCTCTATCTGAACGCCCTTCTGGAAGAATCCCGGGAGCTGTACTCCAACAGGGACCGGCGCTTTAAAGAAATGATCCGGGAATTCAAAACCATACAGGAAGCAGACTTTGAACTTCCCTCCGGCCTGAACGCTTCACTGCGCCCCTATCAGATATCCGGCTACCGCTGGCTGAGGCTTCTGGACCGTTTTGGCTTTGGAGGAATTCTGGCTGACGAGATGGGACTTGGAAAAACTCTTCAGGCGCTCTCTGTACTGGCTGCCGTAAAAGAAGAAACCGGGCGTTGTACAGCCCTTATTATCACGCCTGCATCTCTGGTCTATAACTGGTATGAAGAACTCCAGCGCTTTACGCCTTCCCTGAAGGCAGCCGCCGTCACCGGCACTCAGGCGGAACGCAGACAGATACTTTCCGAATATGAGTCATATGATGTACTGATCACCTCCTATGACCTGCTGAAGCGTGATATCGGGTTTTATGAGGATATTACTTTTTCCTTCCAGTTTCTGGATGAAGCTCAGTATATCAAAAACCATGCCACTGCCGCAGCAAAGGCCGTAAAGGTAATCCACAGCCGCAGCCATTTCGCCCTCACAGGCACTCCCATTGAAAACCGTTTAAGCGAGCTCTGGAGCATCTTCGACTATCTGATGCCCGGTTTCCTCTACACCTATGAGGCCTTTAAAAAATCCTTTGAAATTCCGGTCACGAAATCAAAGGACGAAGCCGCCTCTGCCCGCCTGCACCAGATGACCGGCCCCTTTATCCTGCGCCGCCTGAAAAAGGATGTACTGAATGATCTTCCGGAAAAACTGGAAGAGGTAAGGTATGCAAAGGCAGGAAAAACTCAGCAGGAGCTGTATGACAGCCAGCTGTCTCATATGAAAGAGATTTTAAGCCGCCAGGACAACGATGATTTTAATAAAAACAAGCTGCAGATCCTGGCTGAGATCACAAGACTCCGCCAAATCTGCTGCGATCCCACCCTATGCTTTGAAAACTATAAAGGCGGCTCAGCCAAGCGCGAAACCTGTATGGAACTCATCCGAAACGCGGCAGACGCAGGCCACCGGATGCTTGTATTCTCCCAGTTTACAACCATGCTGGAGCGGTTAGAGACCGATTTAAAGGAAGCCGGGATTTCCTATTTTAAGATCACCGGCTCCACGCCAAAAGAGCAGAGAATCCAGATGGTGAATGCCTTTAACAGCGGATCGGTTCCCGTATTCCTTATCTCCCTGAAAGCCGGAGGAACCGGGCTGAACCTTACGGGAGCCGATGTGGTCATTCATTATGACCCCTGGTGGAACCTGGCGGTCCAGAACCAGGCCACCGACCGCGCCCACCGCCTGGGACAGACAAAAACAGTCACTGTCTATAAACTGATCATGAAGAACTCCATCGAGGAGAAAATCCTGAAGCTTCAGGAAGCAAAAAAAGATCTGGCTGACCAGATCCTCACAGGCGAGCTTGGTAATCTTGCCGGTCTCAGCCGGGAAGAGCTGCTGGAAATCATCGGGTAGAGAAAGACACCGGGAGGGATCACCCTCCCAGCGTCACATCCTGCCTGCTGTACCACTTAATGGCCTCTTCCACATGAGAAGGCTTAAAATCCGGCCAGTAATCATCTACCACATAGATATCCGAATACACGGACTGCACGGGGAGAAAGCCCGACAGCCGCCGCCTGCCGCCCCAGCGTATGATCAGATCGATCCGGGAAACATCGGCGGTTTTCAGCTTCTCCCCCAACAATCCGTCCTTTAAGCCAAAATCCCATTCCCAACTGTAATTGACGAGGAAATTGATCTTCATACCGCCCTTTCCGAAGCTTCGGCGGGTCGTATAGGGCAGAAGTTCTCCGGGAAATACAGATGACTTCGTATTTCCCAGCACTAAAAGACTGGCATCCTCCTTTGAAAGCTCCTCCACCGCCGCCACGCAGGCGGCCGTAAACGCACGGCGCTGGGCAGAGGGGCGTTTTGTATTGTCCACCGTAAAGCCGTAAAAGGTCATTTCCTCCACTCCCAGCTCCCGGCACATCCGAAACAGCTCCATTCCCGGAGTGATACCGTGATCATAGCCCTCTGCCTTATCCATCCCCTCTTTCACCGCCCAGCGGCGGTTGCCGTCGGGGATAATCCCGATATGTCTTGGAAGCCTCATGTTTGTGTACGTCCTTTCCTGTTGATAGTGAGAGTATGGACGGAATATTGAGGGATATTCACAGACAGGATTTAAAAAAGCAGAGTTTATTCCCAATCCGGATACTGCTCAACTTCCCCCTTTGACTTGATCACAGCCGGTTTTTCATACTGTTTTTCCTCCGCAATCTTCTGAACACGGATAGAAAATATCCAGTCATCGCCAAAGTCATAGTGCAGCAAAAACTTCTGTCCTTCTGTCAGTCCCAGCTTATCAATCATAATCTGAACCGATGGTTCTCCCCACTGGGGCGAAGACTGATAGGTACACAAGCTGTTCACTTTGTTATCCATACAGAATTCATACAAATGTTCATCCTGAAAATCAAAGGTTTCCAAAATGGCGGTACACAGCTGTTCCAATGTGTCCCTTCCTGATATTTCCAATACCCGGTAAGCTTCTCTTCCCCATCCCTTGGGAAAAACTTTCAGTGTATAACGCCTCTTTATTTTTTCTTCCTCATACAGTGTATCGCGGAAATGAGGAGGCTTGGGTTTTGATCCGGGCATCATATACTTCAGGGACTCTTTCAGAACCAGCACCATAGCGTCCTTTCCCGGATTAAAGGCAAGCCCTATCAGAGATTCCTTATTAAACATATTGTTTAAAATATCTCTCATCTTTGCTCTGTCATATGAAAGGTTCCCAAATCCTTTTTGCGCCTGCTTTTCGCTGGTATAACAGATCAGAAACCTATGTACCGCATCCAAACCAATACACCCCTGAAACGCCTGTTTATCATTTCCCTTTTTATACTCACAGGCAATCCAGATATCCAGATCTTCATCGTATGCCTCTTTTACCAGCCGTGTAAATTCCATGTTATTTGCAAGCAAGGCAGTATTCTTTTGTGCCAGCCGCTCCATTTTGTTCCATAGTTCGTTGTTATCCATGTAAATTTCCTTCTCTCCTTTAATCAAACCTCAATATTACATCAATGATATCTGGCGGTCGGAAGCTTATGGCCAATATGGCCTATATATATCTGATTTTGCCCTGATACAGGCTCAAAAAATATCCGCCCTGCATAAGATCCTGTGAAGCGTATATGCCAGGAAAATATCTGGTTCCGTCCATCCGGAAGGCGAAATGTGTGCTCCTCCTCAAACTGCTGTAATGTTATCAGTGATTCAGGTGTGGCTTTAGTTAAATACTCTGCCCGAAATGGGCCATTAAGAAATTCTGCCTCTCTCTGCAATTCCATCAGCTTTTTATAAACCTGAGATACTTCAGAACTTCCAACGTCATACCGAAGCTGTCTTAAAGCTGTATCGCAAAAAATCAGGTTAGGAAACAGCGCATCTTTATTCTCTAAAATATCATTGCCCGATTTGAACGTTTTTCTGTTATATATATCCGATCTTTGACGATAATATTGCTCAAATATATCTATATTTTCTTTACATGAAACATTCCTGACTTCTGCCTCAATTTCTATAATTTCTCCATCGTCCTCAATGTTTCTGTATATTCCTTCTATTACAGGACTTTTCCAAAAATCATCGCTTAAAAAACTGACTGCCACTCCCTCCAGTTCATATGCAAGCTGGCAGCCTCTGGATTCTCTTTCCTGATGTCGAAACTCCGAACAGATCATTTCCTCATGCTCCATCTGAAAATCCTCAGAATTATATACCGCAGAATGCTGGATCAGACTTCGAAAACGCCGCTTCACCTCAATATCTACTTCCGCATCATTTCTCCACTGTTCAATCCGATAATTCGGAGCAAGTAAAAAAGAAACATATTCCTGGTCAAGCAAAATCACATCATTTTGAATCATATCCTTCATACGAAAATATGTATTCACAAACATTTCCATCATGTCTCTTGCCTCTGCAACAGACTCACCGGGAAATCTGGCAGATAATTCATTTATTACCATCTGCATTTATCTGTTCTCCCCTAAAACAATTCATCAATGGCCTTATCCCATTCATCAAAAAAACCATCCGGCCAAAAGCTCAGACGTCCGTCTCCCTTAAGAACCGGCATTTCAATCACAGGAGCTGATATATATTCTCCATTCCGCTCTGCCTCTCTTCTGGTGAAATAATACAACCTTGCTTCGTCTGGAACTATCTGACCTCGTTTTACAGCTAAACGTATTCCATTCAAAACATGATCGCTATGTGTTTCCACAATAATCTGAACGCCCCCATGAGCTGCCCTTGCCATCAATTCTCCTATTTTACGCTGACCAGCCGGATGAAGATGTGCCTCCGGATTTTCTATAATAACCAATTCTCCCGGTTTTGCTTTTACAAGTGATAACACAACAGGAAGCACATAGGAAATACCAAAACCAACATTTTGTACCGGAAAATATTCTGCACCGGACGTACTTGCCTGATGTACTGTAAGACCAATTCGGTTGCTGTGCCCATAATCTTCTGTTCGGAAGGAAATACCCGGTGTAATTTCTCCCATCCACCGTTCCACCTGCCTCAAAATACTTTTATCCTGTTCCCCGTTATATAATATCGCTGCATTTGTAACCGGCTCTAACCCGTGGAGCTGAAGAAAATGAACTGCGTACTCTCCATGGTTCCCCAATTGCTGATGCTCCCACACCTCATAATACGATTTCTGGTAGCTGCTCTGTGGTCCAAGGCGGTCTGCCGCAATATAAGAAAAACCGGTTCCAAACAAATTTATATCCCTGATTTTTTCAGACAGCGTTCCTTCTCTCGCAAGAAAATCAGCTTCTCCCTTGTAAATGTAGTGATTTTCCAATGTCACATCCTCTGTCATAATATCTATTTCTATCCGTTCCTGTGATGCATCGCGATACAAAAGCTCTCTTCCGTTTCCGATATTTGTATAGGCGCCATTTAAGTATATCCCACGTTCAAGAGCCCCCCGCTCTTCTGACTGACGTAGCAGAAGAAGTGCCTGCAGCAATGTAGACTTTCCCATACTGTTTATACCTGAAAACAGATTCAATTTTGAAAGCTCTACAGAAGCATTCTCAAAACATTTAAAATTTTTAACCTTTATTCCTGTCAGCATCTAATACCTCCTGAACAATATGATCCACCAATGTAAAACGCATTCCAAAGGATTTTCTGTCACTTGCCTTAATTGCTGCTAAAAACAGCCTATCCTGACAAAGCTCCTGAAACTTCTCATATAATCTTTCCCTGCATGTCCGCAGCCGTTCTATTTCATCATCTCCATATGTAAACAGAATCCAGCACCACACCTCATAGATAGCCTTATTAATCGGCCTTCTCGCATTATCTAATCCCAGCTTCCGAAATGCATATCTCCCCCAAATATCGCTTGCAGCATCCATTACACGATTAAACTGCTGTTCAATCACGCCTCTATCTTCACAGGAAAGTGAATTAAGGTATTCCATCGTTCCATTCAAATAATTATCCGGAACTCCGTCATATTTTTCTCTTCCATAATAGCAAACAGCTACGAAACGCAGTGCAAATTCCTGATCCATCATCCTGTCATCACGAATACTGCCGCAGGTTGCTTTTTTAAAGCTGTCCATAGATGCCAGATATTTACATAAATCTGTTGCCTGTCCCTGATATAAAGCATGACGAATCTCCTGAGGAGATAATTGAAGTCCTCCTGTATTGATCCTCTTAAAAATGTTATACTTCACATTTCCAGGGGTTCCGCCTTTTACAATAAATGCAATAATATTGCTTTCTTCAATTCTCCGTGTAAAGGTTCTGGGCAGATCGGAAAATTTCGCCCCCTCCAAATCCTTAAAAAATTCAAGCCCCTCCAATCGCAGCGTTTCATCTACTACAAACTCCTTCAAGGTTGTAATGCGCTGAAGGCCATCAATAATCAGCCATCTGTCCGCAATGCCTCCATCAAAATAAAAGGCAGGAATCGGTATCCGCAGAATCAATGATTCAATCAGCTGACTCTTTTGCTGCGGAGACCATAAACCGCCCTTTCTCTGAAATGCTGTGTTCAGCTCAATTTCATCATATTGAATCCTTTTTATGATACTGGACAGCTCCATCGGCTTCATATCAATATCAATTTTTCCCGGATCAAACGGACGGATTTCTGCAATCCCGGCTCCATCCCCTACAGGATCAGCTTCTACCGCATCATTAATAATTTCAATTCCTGCTTCCTCCAGATAACTTATTATCTGATCATACATATCTTCTGTCCGCTTTTGTTCAGGAAGGCTCAGATAAAAATTGATCACAAGCATGGAATTCAATTTTTCACCCTGTCCTCTCCCAATCAGGATCAGTTTATCCAGATCCTCCCGCTCTCTGTCTGAAAACATTGCATAACTCTCCCTGTAATCGCATATATTAAACATATAATTACTTTAAATTATACTAAATGAGGTTATTTTTGTAAAATGGATTCGGAATATTCACTGAAAATATCATTAACAGAACACCGCCATGATCACACTGATGCTCCCTATTACTGGTGTATCAGTAAATATGACGATGGATGGCATATAATAAAAACTGGCTGGGAGAAAACACCGGATTTATGTTTTCTCTCAGCCATGAAATGGATAAGCAAACAAAATATGATACCAGTTCATTAACAAAATGTCAACTATTTCTTGACTATATTCAAATATAATGTTATATTTATCACACTAGTATACAATATTGTAACATTTTTACGTTTAATATTTAAAATTGGAGAGGTGAACGCATATGAATAATCAAATACGACATTCAATCTGGTCTGTTGCTGATCTTATCCGCGATGCCTTGTCCTTACCTACTCCCATTGATTTAGATACTTTAATCCATGCCATAGAAAGCTTAGGCGGTGAATGCATCGGCGTAGATAACAGTGCATCAGACTTTGAAGCGCAAATAGCAGCCCTAAAACCTGAAAGCAATTATAGTTTTAGAATTGAGTATGTAAACAATAAACCCAAAACACGTATACTATTTTCCATAGCTCATGAATTAGGACACTTATTTTTACATTTATTACAACCAGATGGTACGTTTAAAACGGATATTCTTCTGCAGCGAAGTACAAATACTTCATATCAGGAATTAGAAGCTAATGAGTTTGCTGCAGCTTTATTAATGCCTGCTGAACAATTTATTAATCAATGTCAGGAGAATGCCCGCCAAAATTCTGATCTGGTTAACATTAGTGATATTGCACATTACTTTCATGTTTCTAATCAGGCCGCTACAATAAGAGGAAGTATTTTACAATTATGGTGATTTTATGAGCGAAACCAGCTTTGATTTAATAAATCTTTATAATTCCATTTCAAAAGTAAAAGTACCCGCAATCAAACAAGACCTTGCGCAAAGCAAGGTTTATTTGTTTTTCTCCTTTGATTTATCAGAATCAACAACATTTAAAATTGAACATCCGGCATTATGGGCAAATGTATTTGCTAACTTCTATACAAAGCTTTTAGAAATATTAGGGGTTGAAAATTACCGTGGACAATCAAGTATCATTGACGATTCAAACTGCGTTCGTAAACTCTGGAAATTGATAGGCGATGAAGTTCTGATTTATATTCCGATTTACAGGATAAATGATTTATACCCTCAAATACTAAGCATTTATAACAGTTTAGAAAATATGATGGATAAGATAGCTGAGGTTTCTTCAAATAGCTGCACTACTCTTAATACAGATACCTTCACCTGCCTTTCTCATTGTCAAAACATAAAACAGGTAATATTATCTTCTTTGGGGATAAAAGCCACTGCCTGGATTGCCGAATGTTTTACAGTAAACCATGGTAACGTACCTAATATTATTTATGAAGTTCAAACTCCCGAATCAATTGGCAATCATGTTGACTTCTTAGGACGTGATATCGATGAAGGCTTTCGCATTGCTAAATACGCAGCAAAGAATAAATTAATTTTATCTCCTCTTCTTGCCTGGCTCATTTGGAAATGGGCAAAGGGGAAAGCTGACGAAGAAAAAATTGTAGATGCAAATTTCAGAATCACTGCTTTTTTACATATGAAAGGCGTATGGAAAAACAGAAAAGTTCCCATTGTTATGTTTCATCAAAATTTTGATCAATTTTGTGACATATTAGAATATGATGAACTTGATTTAATTACATACTCAAATATAAAGGATGTTTCATTTGACAGATTTGTTTCTGACAGCCGTTTCAAAATCCGACGTATTGATTTTATACTTGATAATGTTCACCGAAAAGATGATGCATATTCTCTGTTTACTAAACTCACAGAGACTACCTCTGCCAATATCTCCGCCACGTTTTCCACTATCAAGGAATTGCATATCGCCTGCATAGCTTTTACCGACGATTCTAAAGTCTTAATACATAAAGACCCTGATCGTGGTCTGGAATTTGGATGCGCTAAATATAAATATTGGTTTGAAGAAAATAGTTGGAAAGAAGCCTGTGAAAATGGCTATAAAACAAAATATGGGATCTCAATCGTAACAGATCCACTGCCCGTTCCCGTTGCAACATACCATTTTGATAAAAACCAGTATGGTAACCTTACTCATATCTTTGGCTTAATTGTTCTTGGGAGCTTTAATCAAACCGAAAATAAACATTTAAATATCAGCGAATGGATGATACTTTCAAAAAATGAAATATTAGAAAAAATACAAATAGAAAAAACTGTGGAAAATTTTGAACAGAACTTACGACGTGCTTATGCCCTTCATGATCTTTTGAATACGGAAAGGAATTTGAACGATGCTACTTGATAAAACCCCCATTGATGAAATACATAATATATATCAGGATGTCAGCGAATGGCTCAAATTTGCAGAAGCCAAACATGCGGGACTGTTAGCCATGTGGATTGCTCTTTTTTCTGCTGCATACTCAGAAAAAGAACTTTTTACTCATGCCTCCCATTATTATATTACCTTATTGGCATTACTGTTTGGTTCTTTTATCAATCTTTTTTCTTTCTCTCCTTTTCTTAATCGACAGAAAATCATTAGAAAATTATGCTATAACGCTTATAAAAACAACTCTGGAAATCAGGTTTTTTACCAGTCTGTTTTTATAGATACATACTGTTCTGATTCTTATAGCGTTAACCAAAGCCTGAATGCATATAAGCATATTTTCCTGCAAAACTTTAATAGTCCCTATGACTGTCCGCTTCTTGATAATTATATTACACAAGTAATTGAAGTCTCCACTGTATGTACAATTAAATTATATTTATTTCAAATCAGTATTAAACCTGAATTATTCACGACTTTGCCACGAATGTGGCTGAAAGCCACATAG
>ERZ1673736.529-NODE-529-length-60086-cov-13.965051_pt1 | contig 60086 bp, 64 predicted proteins | sample MGYA00580212_ERZ1673736 | MGnify/ENA primary metagenome ERZ1673736 (study PRJEB41218, sample SAMN15661752) | gut metagenome | host: Homo sapiens | place: Canada: London | collected 2015-08-20/2019-03-30 | study: EMG produced TPA metagenomics assembly of...
TATCCATCAAGGAATTTTTGTTCCACGATGGATATTTTTTATGCGGTTGCCCTGCAATGGAGAAGGATAGTCCTTTACATCCAAAGACAAATAAATGTTTGTAAGAAAATGGTTTACTGGAACGGTAATAAGCATATTCAAACTGAGATAACCAACTCAGGAAATGCTCACAAGAGTCAGAAGACAGGAATTCAAGAGATAATCGAATATTGTCACAGGAATACACAATTCCATCATCAAAAAACGGATTGAAATAACTAATCATAAAACCCTCCCTAGGGTCAAATTTGACCCAACTTGGCCCCTTATTAGACTAGGGGGCCAAGTGAAATGAACAGACAAAAATGCGAGTTATCAACAACACTTAAATTGTCACGTTTTAACAAACAATAGCGCCTCTCCAGCAAGAAATAGTCAGATAATTAACTGGAATTATTTTTTATTCCAATGGCGCAGAATCTCAGCCCGTTCGCGAGCGGCCGCCAGCAACCTGTGCGGCCGGCTTCGCTCCGGAGCTGGAAGCGGTTCCCCTTCCGCCGACGGAAGCACAGGCGGGTTATAGCTGCTAAAATACTTCGCATAATTTGGTATGTAAGTGACACGAACCGAACCAAAGAAAGCAAAGAGAAGAGAATCAATGTGATAATCATCAACAATTTTACTTTCTCCCTGGGCAGAACGGTCGGCATGAACGACTGTCAGAGTCTTCGTGACGCGTCTGGCTATCGAGAAGCAATTAAAGAAATTCTGCACGATATACAAGTGGTCAGTTAAGTCCCTGATTTTCTTATCAATATCAAAGCTCTGGGAGAAAAGATACACCACATGCTTATACTGTCTCTGATACTTAAAGTAAACTTTCACATGTTCAGGAAAGTTCTTAAAATTCCGGTTATCCCAGACAAGACCAACCTCATCAATCAGGATCAGAGAGTTTGGCGGAAATTCATAACGACCAAAATCTTCGGTACGGAAGAGAGTGACGCCTGGTATTTCCCGATCACAATAAACATGCCACCCTTTTTTCTGGTACTGAAGAGCGAGCTTCGTCATCAGAGTCGTCTTGCCGGATCCCTTTTTTCCAAAACACATATAGAGCTTATAAGGGTTCCGGTAACGATAAGCCTGAACCGATACAAACATAAAACCACAAAAGACAAGAATCAAAAGGATATAAGCCATCATTACCTCCCTATTCCTATCAGGCGTCTGACTAAAGCTACTAAGCCGGATACAGCCAATACAGCATATACGACCCAGTACACTGGATTTTCAAAATTAATAGACAGTGAAATCGGATAAATAAATATATCCCAAAAATCAGATAAAAATTGAATCATAACAACCCCCAAAAAAAGGAGGGGCGGAAGCCCCTCCAGCTCTAAACGCTATGGAACACACGAATAAAGAAGCTGACAATGGCTCCCACAAAGAACAGAGACATAGCAAGCAGTAAAATCGGCTGACTTAAAATCCAAGTAAGTAAAAGGCCGATTTCTTTCCACATCCAAGCCGCGACTTCCGTAAAAGACTTTAAAAGTTCGGTCATTCAATACACCTCCTAAACACTATGAAATACACGAATAAAGAAGCTGACAATGGCTCCCACAAAGAATAGAGACATGGCAAGCAATAAAATCGGCTGATTCAAAATCCAAGCAAGCAGCTTTCCTATCTCTGCCCACATCCAGGCTGCAACGGACGTAAAAGAACCAAGAAGGGAAGTCATACCAGTAGTAGTTGTTTCCCCACTAGAAGCAAAAGCCGTAAGAGGAGAGCCAACCACAAGCATTGGAACGGCCGCGCCGGCGCGAGCCATCTGACTGTTACTAAATCGTTTTTTCAAATGAATCATAAAAACACCACCTTTCTACGTCAATTCAACAGACGCTTAAATATATCTATAATTTTCCGGAGAAGCGGGAGAGCAATCAGAAGCATTCCGCACCAGGCCGCAGACGTCCACAGCCAGTCAGCAAACTTGCCAAGCTCCGAGAAAATCCAATCAATTATTATCTTTACCTCTGCAAACGTCATGCTGCACCGCCTATCTGCCGCAAATTAAATAGCGAGCCAGCCACAAGAATCCATCCATCAGCCAGAGAAAGAGCAGAAGACCAAACACATACATAAGCGGCTCAAACTGCACCGGCACCGTACCAATTAGCGCAATGATTTTTTCAATAAACAAAGCAACACACCCCCTATCAGAAGAATAATCACATAAAGCGGGATATCCTTAACCACAAAAGGGAAAGGACTATCTATTACAGTAACAGCCACATAGGTAGTATTATAAGTCAGGCGATCCCCATAATTCGACCGCTCCCAGTAATACCGGCGGATATAGTTGGGGGACTGTCCTTCATGGTTTGCACTGAAATTATTACCCAGACAGGGAGTCAGATAGACCAAAGTACCCTCATCCGCGGTTGGATCCCATACAGAATCGTAAATCACAACACCTTGAATTGTATTATTGCTCATATTCCAAAGCTGCTTTTGTGAATCTATAAAAAGATACGATTCAGAACCGGAAGGAAACAGGAGCGTAGCAGAGCGACCAGCAAGAGTACAATCGTAGCGAACAGCATTGACAAAATCAGTTTGACTTTCAAGCGCATATGATACGGCATCAGCCAATATATACTCACCAGAATCGACCGCACCAAATGGATCCGGCTCCGTACTTTCCACTTGAGCCTGCGGAGCTGCCAACGCATCTGACGAAGATGCAACATCAGAAATCACCTTCCCCTTAAAATATTCATACAAATAATCAAGCGTATAATCACCATCTGCAATCGTTATAGCAGTGGGATAGTAGTCCACTTCCTCATCCTCTGGATGCGTCAGCTCTTCCTCTGGAACCGTCAGTTCCTCTGCATCTGAACCGGAAGCAGCTGGAAGCCGAAGAGCAGCCATCGAAGGAAATGGACTAAGAAACATCACCAGAGCCAGAGCCGGAATCACTGCGCCGGTGCGGGCGAGTCGGGCGGGTAAGAGATGCAGGAGACCCAGAGCCACGCTTAAAACTGACAACCAGACAAGCAATAAACACACTAACAACAAAAATAGCGACAAGGAACTGACCAAAACTATACCCCCCTAAATTTAACCCGAATAATGCAGCTACAATTTTCTGTAAAATATAAAGACAAAAATCCATGACTTCCTTCATAATCACGACCCCTTATTGATAATCTGAAATACTACCGCAAGACTGATAGGAACGACCACAAAGGCCACCAGCCAGGGCGGAAGATAAGAGATACAGGCAATCAGCCAGGCAATGGAGCGGGCGATATTGGTAACCACCAACACCAGCATCTCAAACAGGTTGACCACAAAGTTGACAATTGTAGAGATAAATCCGGCAATGGCTTCAAAGAACTTGAACATTTACGCACCCCCTTTAAACCGATACCAGCCAATGGCAAGCAGGGCAATCGTGAGAGTGAGAGAGAAGCCGATAGGGATATTTAAAGCCCCCAGAGCGTTATAGATACCAGTCAGGAAATATCCGATATCTTTCATCGGAGCGGTAAAGGATTCAAAGGGATTTTGAAACTCAAAGTCATTGATGTTATCCTTTACCTGGTCTACTACACTATCCTCCAGCTCATCATAGCCGTTTAAGGCGTTATCCAGTTTATCCTTATCAGAATTCATACCAGTATTATCATAGCCGTTCTGAAGGTTATCAAAGTTTTGATTGTTGTTATTGATAATGTTCTGGGTATTGTTATCAATACTGTTTGTGATATCCTGACCAACCTGACTGCCCTGATTATTGATCGCGTCCACAATCTGGCCGGTATTCTTATCATCATTCTTCAGCTGCTCTAAGTGCATGAAGTTATACATCTGGTCCCAAAGGGCTTTGAGCTGGTCCGAGATAGTCGCCACAATTTCCACTAATTTATCAGAGATATTACCCATAATAGTAGTAACGCCATTCTGGAAGTCCTGAGCGGAAGCGCCGGATCCGGTTCCAGGAGTAGAATAATCAGGAGCAACATCCGGGGTATATTTTAAATTGACTTTCGCAAAACCACCGAACGGATCCCCTTTGTGATAACCATGGTTATTTTCAGCCAAACCCAACATAAAAGAAACTTGTTTTAAACCAGAACCAAACTCAATCACACCGGAAGCTTGAAAATCTCCTGAATTTTGCCGAACCGCAAATGTTTTTGACACAGTTACATCCGTTTCAGCATTATTATAAGATTTACTGCCCCGAATAAATAGGGTATCCCCCCAAACCACGGACATATCGGAAGAAAAATCAACGGTAAATGTATATTTACCAGAAGAAGGAAGTGAAGTACCTCTTAAAATAATGGCAAAAAAGAAATAGGTACAATCAGGCCGCATTCTTAATACAGCATGTCCACGATCATCTACTGGGGTTTGAACATTTCCCATAAATTTCCCGTTAATATCATACATATCAACATAAAGCCACATATCATCAAAACCGACCGTATTATTAATTTCACCCAAGGAGCTATAGGGGATGACAGAGAACGATTCATCCAGCAGACCATCCGATAACGCATCAGAATTAGAAGCAACTGGAAGCCGTCCAGACATTAAGCCATAGAAATCTATAGCGTTGGAACCGGAAGCTGCCGGAGCCCGGGCGGGAGGAACCGACGGAGCTGCCAGAGCAGAAAATGCAGAGGTTAAGACTAACAGAAGAGCCAAACCGGCGGAACGTAATTTCCTCATGGCGAACCCCCTAAAATGTGTTATAATAACAAGGCAGAGTCAAAAGAAAGAAAAGAAATGCAACTATTCGATAAACTATTCTTTCACGAATAGTTTTAAATGTGTAAAGCAGACCTCTTTTTGGGGTTTCTGCACTTCTGCTCTTTTGACGCAGCTATTTAATTTTTATAATAATTGATTTACAGGAGACACAAAACAGATGAAACTTCAAAGACTACTCAGCCTGACTCGACAGGCGCTTGATACATATGACATGATTGATCCCGGAGACAAAATTGCTGTTGGACTTTCTGGTGGAAAAGACAGCTTGGCATTATTGTATGCTATGAAACATCTCCAGAAATTCTATCCCAAGTCTTTTGACTTATGTGCTGTTACAGTTGATTTAGGATTTGGCAATTTTGACCTGCAGGCGGCAAAAATCTTCTGCCAGGAACTTTCCGTTCCATATACAGTGGTTCCTACAGAAATCAGCCAGATTGTTTTTGAATCCCGCCAGGAATCGAACCCCTGTGCGCTCTGCGCAAAAATGAGAAAAGGCGCTTTGAATAAAGCTGCAAAGGATTTAGGCTGCAACAAAATTGCTTATGCTCACCACAGAGATGACGTAATTGACACGATGATGCTGTCTCTGATTTACGAGGGACGTTTTCATACCTTTTCCCCGAAAACGTATTTAGACAGAATGGATTTATTTGTAATACGTCCATTTTTATATGCATCAGAGGCTGATATTATTGGCTTCAAAAATCGTTACCAGCTTCCTGTATGTAAAAATCCATGTCCGGTTGACGGAAAAACAAAACGAGAGTTTGTTAAAAATTTAATTAAATCAATCAACACAGAGGCCCCAGGAGTGAAGGATCGATTCTTTCATGCGGTTTCAGCTGGAAATATTCCTGGATGGCCTGTAAATGAAAATAATAACAGGAAATAATGCTTCAAACAATGATTCGAAAATAATGAAAAGGAGGAATTCGCATGGCAGTACTCTCCTACCACGAACAGGAAATGATAGAAAATACGAAGAAACTCAGAAAGCTTATCCGGGAACTTCCACCTTTCTGCGCCGACTTTTTTCGCGGAATTGAACCTCGTACTTCTTCGCGGACAAGAATTGCTTATGCCTATGATCTGAGTATCTTTTTTGACTTTTTGATTCAAACGAATCCGATATGGAAAAATAAGGATAAACGCGATTTTACGGTAGATGTTCTGGATCAGATCGGTGTAATGGATTTGGAGGAATATTTAGAATTTCTCAAATGCCATTCTACAGAGAATAAAGAAGATTTAATTAATACCGAGCGGGGACTCACCAGAAAAATGTCCTCTCTAAAGAGCTTTTACAACTATTTTTTTAGAAATGAACGAATTCAGACAAATCCAGCAGCTCTGGTAAAGCTGCCAAAACTGCACGAAAAAGAAATTATCCGTCTGGAGATCGATGAGGTAGCCCGACTTCTGGATCTGGTAGAGGACGGAGATTCTTTGACAGAAAGACAGAAAGCTTACCATAAAAAGACCAGAGTAAGGGATCTGGCTTTGATGACGCTTCTGCTCGGCACAGGTATCCGTGTATCAGAGTGTATCGGATTGAATTTGAATGATGTCGATTTTAATGTCGATGGAATCCGGATTCACCGCAAGGGAGGAAAGGAAGTAATCATCTATTTTGGAGACGAGGTAGAGCTGGCCCTGAGGGACTACATGGAGGAACGCAGGCACATCGTTCCTGCCCCTGGAAATGAGGAAGCTCTGTTCTTATCTATGCAGAAAAAGCGCCTGAACGTAAGGAGCGTAGAAAATCTCGTCAAAAAATATGCCCAGGCTGCAGCTCCTTTAAAAAAGATTACGCCTCACAAACTGCGCAGTACTTATGGAACGAATCTGTACCGGGAAACTGGAGATATTTATCTGGTAGCAGACGTTCTGGGACACGCAGACGTAAATACGACCAAGAGGCACTATGCGGCGCTAGAGGATGAGCGCCGCCGCAGCGCCAGAAATAAGGTAAAGCTGAGAGAAAACTAAGGTTCTACGAAGAATCAGAGCAATGAATTACTTTGGTACAGAATCATAGTAATAGATGGTCAGATAATGTCCGGCATGAATGGTGTCTCCGGAAAGGGAATTCATCTCTTTTAAGTCACAGACATATTCGGCGGCACTTTTGCCGGAATGAGTGCGGTATGTTTCTGCAATACTCCATAAGCTGTCTCCATCCTGAATTAGGATGCTGGTATAGTATTTATGGTAAGGACTGCTCTTCTGCTCTTCTGCTTGTGAACTTAAAAGATTCACTGTCGTCAGTATAACGCAGAGAGCAAAAAGCGCAGCAGCACTAAACAAAAATTTCGCCGCAGGACAGTTAGGACGGATGAGACAGCTGTCAGGCGAACAAACGGATCCGGATAAGGAAAACCCTCTCCCGACAAGTTTTCCTTTTTTTCTGCTGTTTCCTTTCATAGTAAAACCCTCCTCGTATGGTAAAATGAGTAGAAAAATAAAACAAACGCATGTTCCGGAACATATGTTCTTTAACTATCTGTATTATATATCTCGAACATGCGTTTGTCAATTGATTTTGCAAAAAATCCGAACAAAAGTTTGCCTTTTTTGCCATTCTATGATAATATAGTATTATCAGGGGCAGTACACTGTTTTACGATTACCCGATGGGAGGTTTGATTATGTCACAGGAAAAAATTACGCCAAAACAGCAGGAAATATTAGAATATATTAAAGAAACTATACTAAAGAAGGGCTATCCGCCGGCTGTCAGGGAAATTTGCGAAGCGGTAAATTTAAAGTCTACCTCCTCGGTTCACTCCCACCTGGAGACGCTGGAGAGAAATGGATATATACGCAGGGATCCTACGAAGCCCAGAACCATAGAGATTATTGACGACTGCTTTAATCTGGCCCGCCGGGAGGTGGTGAACGTTCCTCTTTTGGGAACAGTTGCCGCCGGCATGCCGCTTCTGGCTCAGGAAAACATTGAGAATTATTTTCCGATTCCCACAGAAATGCTTCCGGATAAAGAGGTATTCATGCTCCGGGTAAAGGGCGACAGTATGATAGAGGCCGGTATTTTTAATGGTGATTTGATTTTTGTGGAGAAGACCGTGACGGCTGAGAACGGAGAAATTGTGGTAGCGCTTTTAGATGATTCAGCTACTGTGAAGCGTTTTTATAAGGAGAACGGCCACTATCGTCTTCAGCCGGAGAACTCTTCTATGGATCCTATTATTGTAGATGAAGTTCAGATTCTTGGAAAGGTATTTGGATTATTCCGGATGAAGATGTAGCGTCTGCGCGTTGGTTTAGCAGCTTATTTTTCATGAAGCTGTGTGAGTTTATAAAAGTGTATGAAAGTGTCCGTTCTGGTTCACATAACATAATTATGTAAACCAGAACGGACACTTTCTCTTTGCCGGCCAGGATGGTTCGTTTTCTTTTAAAATATAGTTTACATAATATAATTATGTAAACTATACAAAAAAATAAACATTAAACTATAAAAAATGAGAATGTAGAGGAGCTGCTGTTACAGCTCCTCTACATTCTCAATGACCTTTCCATCTCTCCAGATATGCTCTAAATCATAGAATAATCGGTCTTCTCTTGAGAAAATATGGACGATAATATCGTTGTAATCCATAAGAATCCAGTTTGCAGTATTATAGCCTTCTACCTGGCGTGCTTCAAAGCCAGCCTTAAAAAGCTCTTCCTCCACATTGTCAGCCATTGCCTGCACCTGATTTGGATTTGCTCCTCCTGCGATAATAAAGTAATCGGCTAAAACAGAGACGTTCTGGATATCAATAATCTTGATGTCCTCGCCTTTTTTATCTTCCAGGGCTTTGACAGCCAGCTTTACCATTTCTTTTGATGGGTTCATAGGTTTCTCTACTCTCCTTCTTTTTGCTCTTCCTTCTGTCTGCACATTTGTTTCTTATAATAATGATATGCATTTTGAGTCATAATGTCTGCGTAAGTTCCGGATTCCTTCAGATAGCGGAGAGTACCCTCCATAATCTGAAACAGTGCCTGATCCAGATCCTCAAAAGCCAGACTGCGGATGGCCGGCAGATCTTTGATTTTATACCGGCGCGGCTCGATATAATCAGCAATATAGAGGATTTTGTCCAGAAGACTCATGTCAGGCTTTCCAGTTGTATGGCAGGCAATGGCGCTGAGAATTTCCGGATCGTTTACGCCAAACTTCTCTTCTGCCATTCTGGATCCAAGCCTGGAATGAATAATAGATGGGGCCTGAAGCTCTCCTTCTGTCAATTCCATACCGCTGTTTCTGCATGCAGCTATGATCGAGTTATTATCATAACATTTTGCGCAGTCGTGAAGAAGGCCAGCTAGCTCTGCCTTGTCCAGATCATAGCCATACCGCATGGCTAAAGCCATACAGGTAAATGAAACGCTCAGAGAGTGTTCATATCTTCCAGGCTTTAAGCTGGCCTTTAATTTTTCTCGAATTGAAAAAATTTCGCTGTTCATAATTTTGCGCCTCATTTGCATTATCTCTGTATATTAGTCTGTGATGGGGCTGTAGAGCCGACGCTCTCTGATAAACTGCAGAACAGGATCCGGGATATAGCCAGAGACCTGCTCTCCGTTTTGTATTTTCTGCCTCAGAAGCTGAGACGATACGTCCATCCGCCTGGAGTGCAGCCGGCAGATTCTGGCGTCGTACTTTTTTGTCAGATATTCAATCTGACGATTGAAAGGAACATCATCATGGCCGCAGGCGCGGTCAGCCGCCAGAATAACGGCGTTTTTCATCACAATTTCGGGATGATACCATTTTTCTATATCGAAAATAGAATCAGCTCCTACTATAAAATAAAATTCTGTGTCAGGATAAGCCTGCTTTAACAGGAGCAGCGTATCGGCAGTATAGGTATTCCCCTCCGTTCTGCACAGCTCAAAGTCAGAACAGGCAAAAAAGGGCGTGCTTTCAACAGCCAGGCGAACCATCTCCAGGCGGTCAGCCGGAGATGTAATGTGGCGATCCTTTTTGTGGGGAGGCTGCCTGGACGGCATATACCAGACACAGTCCAGATCATACTCCTCATAGGCCTGTTTTCCCAGCATCAGATGGCCGGAATGAATGGGATCAAAGGTTCCTCCCATAATACCGATTTTTTTCATTTCTGCCAGCTCCTTTCAGATATTCTGATGCCTATGGCAGCACAATTTTTCTCTTCTTTTCATCCTTAGCAGGCTTGTAGAGAACGATTTTCTTTCCGATTACCTGGACTACCTGGGAATGGGTTCTCTCGGCTAATACGGCCGCGATGGAATTGCCGTCGTCCAGACAGTTTTTCAGAACGCTCAGCTTGATGAGCTCTCTTGCCTCCAGGGCCTCTGCTACTGCAGCGGTAAGCTCCGGAGTTACGCTTGACTTTCCAATCTGGAAAATCGGATCTATTTTCATAGCAAGCCCTTTTAAATAGGCTCTCTGTTTACTTGTCATAATTTATCCCCTGTTATTTGTAATAGTCAAATTCCAGGCCATACATGCGGACGGTATCGCCCTCTTCAATTCCGGCCCTTTCAAGTTCCTCTAAAATTCCGGAATCCTTCAGGAAGCGCTGGAAGAACTGGAAGCCCTTCTCAGAATCCAGGTTGGTATAGCCCAGCATTTTTTCGATCTTCGGTCCCTCAACCACAAAGACTCCCTCTTCGTTCTGTTCAACCGTATATGGAAGATTTTCTCCCTGATACTGGTATTCAAATTCTTTCTCAAAAATGACAGGAGTCTGATCGACGGTTTTTAAAAGCTCGTTAATATGGTAAAGGAGCTCCTTTACACCCTGTCCGCTGACTGCAGAAATGGCGAATACCTGAATTCCCTCCGGCTCAAATTCTGCCTTCAGGCGATCCACAGGATTTTCCTCTCCGCTTTCCGGATCAAAGTAAATCGCGTCTGTTTTATTGGCCGCGATCACCTGAGGACGTGTTAACAGCTCAGGGTTGTAAGCCTTAAGCTCCTCGTTGATAGCCCTGATATCGGCTACCGGATCGCGTCCTTCTGTGGAGGCGGCGTCTACCACATGAACCAGAACCTTGGTCCGTTCAATGTGTTTTAAGAAAGCATAGCCAAGGCCTACGCCCTGGGAGGCTCCCTCGATAAGCCCCGGGATATCGGCCATAACAAAGCCCTGTCCCTCGCTTAAATCCACAACTCCAAGATGCGGATTCAGAGTTGTGAAATGGTAATTGGCGATTTTAGGTCTCGCATTTGATACACGGGAAAGCAGAGTAGATTTACCAACATTTGGAAAGCCTACAAGGCCTACATCAGCGATTACCTTTAATTCCAGCTGTACCCAAAGCTCCTGAGCCGGCTGTCCCGGCTGCGCGTACTTAGGAACCTGCATGGTGGATGTGGCAAAGTGCATATTACCCAGACCGCCTTTTCCGCCCTTTAAGATTACCTCACGTCGGTTGGAGCCGGACATATCGGCAATGACCTTTCCCGATTCAAAGTCTTTGATAACTGTTCCTTCAGGAACCTTGATAATAATATTGTCACCGTCTGCTCCGTGGCAGCGGCGCTTTCCGCCGGATTCGCCGTCCTGGGCCGCATATTTGCGGACATGGCGAAAGTCTGTCAGAGTGTTCAGTCCATCTTCTACTTCAAAAATAACGTCTCCGCCTTTTCCGCCGTCCCCACCGTCCGGACCGCCGGCAGCTACGTAGAGTTCACGTCTGAAGCTGACATGGCCGTCTCCGCCTTTTCCGGATCTGATAAATACTTTTGCGCTGTCGGCAAACATAGCAACACCTGTCCCTTTCTCTGTGATCTATCGTCTGTCTGTAACCAAAAACAGCCCCATACGATAAGGTATGGAGCTGCTTGAATTATTCGTTAATTGCTCTTGGGTAAACAGAAACCTGCTTTTTGTCTCTGCCCTTTCTCTCAAATCTAACAACGCCGTCAACCATAGCGAATAATGTATCATCTCCACCGCGGCCTACGTTGATACCTGGATGAATCTTTGTACCACGCTGTCTGTAAAGAATGTTGCCAGCTAATACAAACTGTCCGTCTGCTCTCTTAGCTCCCAGTCTCTTGGACTCGGAATCACGACCGTTCTTTGTGGAACCAACACCTTTTTTGTGAGCGAATAACTGAAGGTTCATTTTAAACATCACTTACACCTCCTCAAACCGGATTTTAATATATTGTTCTCCATAGGCTTCCGAAATATTCTGAAGTCCCAGAATAAGGGAATCCATCAGGAGCTTCGACTCCGCGCTGACCGCTCCGGTAAAAGAAAATTCAAATGCGCCGTTCTCCTCATCCATACTGCCGTCAAAACCGTCCTCTGTGAAAGCTTCCACAGAATTGGCCATATTTAACGCCAGCGCGGAAACGGAAGCGCAGATAATATCTTTCCCATACTCGTCATATCCTGCGTGTCCCCGAAAGGAAATCCCACGGCAGGAACCGTCAGAATCTTTAAATACGTTTACTCTGATCATCTCTGATTAAGCGTTGATCTTTTCAATCTTAACCTGTGTGAAGAGCTGTCTGTGACCGTTCTTCTTGTGATAGCCAGTCTTGCTCTTGTACTTGTAAACGATAACCTTTTTGCCTTTACCCTCTTTTACTACAGTTGCGGAAACTGTTGCACCGTCAACGGTTGGGCATCCGATCTTTAACTCACCGTTGTTTACGGCAAGAACCTGATCAAAGGTAACTGTCTCGCCAGCACCTGCACCAAGTCTCTCAACTTTAATGATATCGCCCTCGGCTACTTTGTACTGCTTACCACCTGTTGCAATAATTGCGTACATATGGCACCTCCTCTTATCATTACTCGCCAGCTTCGGCGCCGGAAATCCGGTCTTGCAAACCTCACTGTGCGGCATACTGTGATATAATAGCATTTTCCTCTGGACTTGTCAACTGGTTTACAGAGAAAAGTTTTGAGTTTTTGCAATTTTTTTTCGTCTAATTTTTTTCGCCTTTTCCAGGCAGAAAGCCGGCGGCTTTGACCTGCTCTGCCAGAGGACGTTTTACCTTTTTTCTGGTAATTTCCACCAGACCCAGACGGGTCATGTCTACCAGCACCGTTTTGACCGGATCCTTAAGAAGCTCCCGCTCCAGCAGAGACATCAGCCTCAGCCTCTCTTCTTCTGTTTCCATATCAATGAAATCTACTACAATAATGCCGGACAGATTTCGCAGCCTCAGCTGCCGGGCAGTTTCTGCGGCAGCCTCCTGGTTGATCTTAAAGATGGTTTCTGCCTGGGTCTTTTTCCCGGCATATTTGCCTGTATTGACGTCAATAACCGTCAGGGCCTCCGTTGGTTCAATGACCAGATAGCCGCCGGATTTCAGCCACACATGTTTTCCAAGAGCCTGTTCCAGGGCAGTCTCCAGGCTGTAGAGCTTGGAAAGAGAGATCAGCGGATCTTCGTAAAAAGAGAGTTTATGGAGATCTTCGCTCTGATGTTCCTCCATATACTGGCGGAGTGCTTCATAGCAGGCCTTATCGTCGGTCATAACGGCGTCCAGCTCATCTTTGTAGGCGTCCCGGATACTGCTGATATAGGCGGGTTCAGAGGATGCCAGAAGGCTGTAGCAGGTACGGTGGGAGGCTGCGGTGAGAAGCTGTCTGCGTCTCTTTGAGAGAAATGCCAGCTCCTGCAGAATCTCCTCTTCTGCCGCCTCTTTTGCATTGGTTCTCACAATCAGCCCAAAAGAACGGTCTGTCTCTTTTTCCAGAAGCGCCTGCATATGCTGCTTCCAGGCCTTGTCCCGGATCTTTCCGGAAAATCCAATCTGCTTTTTTCCCTGGGTTAAGACGAGATATTTCCCTGTAAAATTCAAGTTGGAGGTGAGAACGGGATCTTTTGTTTTAACTGCGTCCCGTTCCACCTGCACCAGGATTTCATCTCCCTGGCGGAGAGGCCGCATTTCCTGGTCTGTTTCTGTTTCAGAACAGGTATCTGGGGAATCTGCGCCGGAGGACTGCTCTTCCTTTTCCTGGCAGAGCTTCCAGGCGGAGTCTGCAAACAGATGGGTTTTATTGTCTGTAAGACTGTAGTACCCAGTCTGGCCGTTTCCCAGGTCAATGAAGGCGGAATTAATATTTTTTACAATATTTTTGACCTTCCCGATGTAGATATTTCCCAAAAGTCCCGTCTGTTCTGCCGGTTCCAGATTAAAAGACAGGAATTTTCCGTTCTCTGTCAGGGCGGTGAGAATCTGGTCTCCCCATCTGGTAATCAAAAGCTTATTCAATGGTTTCTCCATACTCCTCCAACGATACGAACCGGTGTCCGTTTTCGCCTCCCTGATCGCCGTAAACCTCTTCCCTCTGAATCTGGAAGGCAAAAGGCGGATACTCCTGGCCCATCGCTTCATAGTAAGCGCCGATTACCTGCTCCGGCCGGATATTGACAGAGCTTCCGGCAGAGAGTTTCATAAAGATTCTGCCTGCTCCCTGACGCTCAGGGCTGTCGGAAGAATCTTCCTTCCAGGTGCTTCCCTTAAAAGGACTCTCAATCACAATTTCATAGAGATAGGGTTTTAAATCTATTTCCTTAACGCCCTTTTTTGTCTTTTTGACGATAGAAATGGAAGGCTTTTCGAGGAAATGGGACAACCCTGTCCAGAAACCGTCCTCATCTTCCGGTTCATAGCCGTCTTTAAACCACATCGTGTAGTCAGCTGCAGCTACCAGAGACATGGCATTTTTTGCGGAGTCAGGAAGCTTTCGGTAGGAGGTGACTGTGATCTCCTCTACATTAGCTGCGTTGATCCGGCTTACCATTTCCTGGGAGGATTCTGTGCTGTTTACCTCAATATCTACATATTCACCGTTGCTGGTAAGTCCTACTCCCAGCGGAGCAGCAAAGGACATAATCTGATGCGGGCTGAAGCCCTCGCTGTAGCGGATATCTACATCAGCCCGGCGCATTACCTTCTGGAAATACCGCATAATATCCAGGTGGCCAACAAATTTGACAGCGCCCTGCTTTCGGAATTTAATTCTTATTTTCATAGCAGACGCCTCCTTTATATTTTAATGCGCCGCAGGCAGAACATTTCTGACGGCAGTTAGGTGTGACAGTTTCATGGAGAGCCTGATTCCACTCTCTTTGTAAGAATTCCTTGGAAACACCGGCATCAATGAAATCCCATGGGAAGACTTCGTCCAGAGAACGCTCTCTGAGGGTGTAGAATTCAGGATCTACGCCGCAGGTTTCAAAGGCTTTCATCCACACGTCGTTTTTAAAGCTTTCAGACCAGGAGTCATAGAGAGCGCCGTTTTTATAAGCTTCCTCAATGACAGCTGCTACTTTTCTGTCACCACGGGCCATAACGCCCTCTAACACAGTAACATCAGCCTCATGCCAGTTATAGCGGAGGCTCTTATGGTTCAGCATTTCTTTCATCTTTGTGTTTACGATATGAGCCTTTTTCAGGTACTCCTCTTTGGTGAACATGGTTGCCCACTGGAAAGGAGTAAATGGCTTCGGCACAAAGAAAGAGGTACTGGAAACTACCTGAACCTTACCGAAACGCTGCTCCTTGGGAACCTTGTAATACTCTTCCGCCACTTTTTCAGCTAAGAGAGCGATTCCTTCCATATCCTCCACTGTCTCAGTGGGAAGTCCCAGCATAAAATACAGCTTGACCCGGTTCCAGCCGCCTTTAAACGCTTCGGAGGAGCCATGGAGAATGTCTTCCTCTGTCAGTCCCTTGTTAATTACGTTTCTCAGCCTCTGGGAGCCGGCCTCCGGTGCAAAGGTCAGGCTGCTCTTTTTAATATCCTGTACCTTGCTCATTACATCCAGAGAGAAGGCGTCAATACGCAGGGAAGGCAGGGAGACGTTTACACCCTTGCCGTCAAACTCGTCAATCAGGAAATTGACAAGTCCTTCCAACTGTGTGTGATCACTGGAGCTTAAGGAGCTTAAGGAGATTTCCTCATGTCCTGTGCTCTTTAACATTTTGTAAGCCAGATCCTTTAGTGTTTCCAGACTTCTCTCACGAACAGGACGGTAAACCATGCCAGCCTGGCAGAAACGGCAGCCGCGGATGCAGCCTCTCATAATTTCCAGCACTACTCTGTCCTGTGTTGCCTTGATGAAGGGAACGACAGGCTGTTCCGGATAGTAGGTGTCGTTCATCTCCATTACCAGCTGTTTGGAGACTGTTTCTTTTGCATGGGGATTGTTGGGAACCATCCGCTCAATGGTTCCATCTTCTTTATAAAGGACATCGTAAAAGGCAGGCACATAGATGCCTGGAATTTCCGCTGCCAGTTCTAAGAATTCTCTCCTGCTGCCGCCTTTCGCCTGATTTTCCTTATAGCGGTCTAAAAGCTCAAAGTAAACTACCTCTCCCTCTCCCATGTAGAAAAGGTCGAAGAATTCAGCAATAGGTTCTGGATTGTAGGTGCAGGGGCCGCCTCCGATTACAATAGGATCCTCTTCTGTCCTGTCACAGGCGTGGAGAGGAATCTGAGCCAGATCCAGAAGCTGAAGCACGTTGGTATAGCACATTTCATACTGGAGAGTGATACCCAAAAAGTCAAAGTTCTTAATGGGATCCTGAGACTCCAGGGCAAACAGCGGGATCTGTTTTTCCCGCATAATCTGATCCAGATCCATCCACGGGGAGTAGACACGCTCACAATAGACGTCCTCTCTTTTGTTAAACATATCGTAGAGAATCTGGATTCCCAGATGGGACATACCCAGCTCGTAGACATCCGGGAAAGCCATGGCAAAGCGGATCTTTCCTGCCGGATCCTTTTTCACCATATTCACTTCCCCGCCGATGTAACGGGCAGGCTGCTGAACGCTTAAAAGTATTTCATCACTTAACGCTAATTTTCTCATAAACTTTTATTTTACCTGCATTTCTAAATTGATTTTTATATGGATAATACCGAATCATTATAGGTGATATTTCAAAAAGAAGCAAGCCTCTTTTCCCCTATGCAGATTTAATTCTAACTTTCTGAGCAGGCTGCTGAACGGCTGTTCATGACTGCGTTTACAGCAAAGCTCAGTATCAGCATAACAAGCGCTGCGCTTACCCAGCAGAAACCGGCGTCGTATAAAGGCAGAGAGTGGCATAAATCTGAGAGGAATCCCAGAGGAACACCGGCATTATCGAGTGCATAGATCACACTGATGCAGCTGACTCCTGTAACAACCATAGGATAGACATATCTGTTTGACGCCCATACCTGATGAGACAGACCCATAAGAATCAGCACGATAGATACAGGATAAATCGCATCGAGTACAGGAATAGAGAGACTTAAAATTGCATTCAGTCCCAGGTTGCAGACCAGGAAGGAGAAAACGGTAATGGCAATCACCCACTGTCTGTATCCAAAAAATTTAAACTGTTTTGAAAAGAACTGTGAGATGGAGTTAATCAGTCCTACGCAGGTGGTAAGGCAGGCAAGAGAGAAAATAGCTGCCAGAATAATAGCTCCAAATTCACCAAAAAGCTGGGATACAATATGACGCAGAGTCCATGCACCGTTTTCCTGCACAGCGTACACACCGGAGCTGCACATTCCCATATAGGTCAGCATGATGTAAACAAGCGCCAGGATAGAACCTGCAAAGACACCGGCATACACGGTATGCTTCATAACATCCTTTTTTTCTTTTAAGCCAAAGGAATCGAGGGTAATGGCAATCACCAGTCCAAAGTTAAGGGCCGCGATGGTATCCATGGTCTGGTAGCCTTCCGAGAAGCCCTTGAAAAACGGCATTTCATATGCAGCCTGAGGAGCTGCCACATCGATTTTTCCCCTGAAAAGAAAGCTGAAAAACAGTATGCTGAGCAGACATAACAGGCTTGGAGTTAAGAAGCTTCCAATTCGTTTGACCAGCTTTCCAGGATTCATACACAGCCAGAAAGCCAGCAAGAAAAATACAAAAGAATACAGAACCATGAAAAGCTTAATATCAGATCCCGCCGGCAGGTAGGGGGCTACCGCCATTTCAAATGGTACGGATGCGGCTCTTGGGATGCCCAGTCCAGGTCCGATAGAAAGATAAATTAAAATGGTAAAGACAACGGAAAATTTCTTTCCTACCTGATTGGCCAGACAGTCCAGGCCGTTAAAACGTGCGACAACGATAACGCCGAGAACCGGAAGCACCACAGCTGTCAGCAAAAAGCCCAGAAGGGCCGGAACGGCTGCTGCCCCTGCATTCTGGCCTAAAAACGGCGGGAAAATCAGGTTGCCTGCTCCAAAGAACAGCGAGAACAGCATAAAGCTTACCAGTAACATTTTTCTTCGTGACAAATTCATTTTCTTCTTCTCCTCAAAAGAAATAAAGCATCCCGTGCACAGCACGTGTTTTTTTCACAGTGTAATGTTCCCGTGAAAAAAAATAAAGACCCGTCTCAAGGATTTCCTTGAGACGAGTCCTGATAATTAAATCAATACCCCGCGGTACCACTCAAATTGCAGAATCATAATCCTGCCTCTCTTTAGGCTCAAACAAGCCCTAGACACTAACGTAGCCAACACGAAAATTCTTACTCCTGCCGTAAAAGCGTTTCGGAATTTCAGCTCAGAAGTGATAAGAGATTTCAGCTGATGTTTATCGGGATTCCAGCATCCCCGACTCTCTGTAAAACATATTGCCGACTCTGTCTTCGTCACAGCCTTTGTATTCATTTAATTGTCTTCAGAATAGCACTAAGGTCTGAGTCTGTCAATCATTTTCAGAAATAAAAATTGTTTTACTTCAAATTGATTTCACACTTTACCAGAACTACATGCTTTCGTGGAAGGTACGTTTAATTACCTCCAGCTGCTGCTCCCGGCTCAGTCTGCTGAAGTTAACTGCGTATCCGGAAACGCGGATCGTCAGGGTCGGATACTGCTCCGGATGTTCCATGGCATCAATTAAAAGCTGCCGGTTCATTACATTTACATTCAGGTGATGAGCGCCCTGGATAAAGTATCCGTCCAGAATCATAACCAGATTTTTAATTCTCTCTCCTTCTGTTTTTCCAAGGGCAGATGGAGTGATAGAGAAGGTATTGGATACGCCGTCCTGGCAGACTGCCCGGTATGGAAGCTTTGCAACTGAGTTCAGGGAAGCTAAAGCGCCATGGGTGTCGCGTCCGTGCATCGGGTTAGCTCCGGGAGCAAAGGGCTCTCCTGACTTTCTTCCGTCAGGGGTGGTTCCTGTTTTTTTGCCGTACATGACGTTGCTGGTAATGGTAAGAGCAGACAGTGTGTGGATGGCATTCCGGTACAGGGCATGTTTTTTAAGCTCTGCTGAGAAGAAGGACACAAGCTCTACCGCAATATCATCTGCCCGGTCATCGTCATTGCCATATTTTGGGAAGTCTCCCTCTACCTTAAAGTCCACGGCGATTCCTTCTTCGTTCCGCACTGGAGTTACCTTAGCAAATTTAATGGCTGACAGAGAGTCAACAGCTACAGAGAGACCGGATACGCCAAAGGCGGCAAGCCGTTCTACCCAGGTATCGTGAAGCGCCATCTGGCTGGCTTCGTAGGCGTACTTATCATGCATAAAATGAATAATGTTAATGGTATCTACGTAGAGCTCTGCAACATAGGCCAGGGTTTTCTTGTAATCTGCCAGAACGTGGGCATAGTTCAGAACCTCATCTGTATTTTTCTCAATATCAGGGATAACCTGGATTCCCTTAAGCTCGTCTACACCGCCGTTAATAGCGTACAGAAGGCTTTTGGCCAGGTTGGCTCTGGCGCCGAAAAACTGCATCTGTTTTCCGACTGCCATGGCGGATACGCAGCAGGCGATGCAGTAATCATCTCCGTACATGGGGCGCATCAGATCGTCATTTTCATACTGGATGGAATCAGTATCAATACTCATGCGGGAGCAGTAATTTTTAAATGCCTCCGGCAGATTCTGGCTCCACAGCACTGTCAGGTTTGGCTCCGGCGCAGTGCCCAGGTTTGTCAGAGTATGAATATAGCGGAAGGAATTTTTTGTGACCAGGGTGCGTCCGTCTACTCCCATGCCGCCGAGGCTTTCTGTCACCCAGGTAGGATCCCCGCCAAACAGCTCGTTGTATTCAGGGGTACGCAGATGGCGTACAAGACGAAGCTTGATAATAAACTGGTCAATCAGCTCCTGGGCTCCAGCCTCGTCCAGGATGCCTGCCTCCAGATCGCGCTGGATATAGATATCAAGGAAGGTTGCTGTACGTCCAAGGCTTGTGGCTGCTCCGTTGTTCTCCTTGATACCTGCCAGATATGCCATGTACAGATTCTGAACCGCTTCACGGGCATTTTCAGCAGGCTTTGTGATATCGCATCCATACCGCGCTGCCATATCGGCCATTTTCTGGAGAGCGCGGATCTGTTCGCTGACATCTTCCAGAAGACGGATTCTTTCATCTGTCATGGGACCGTCAAGCAGTTTGATGTCCTCTTTTTTTGATTCAATTAAAAAGTCAGTTCCATAGAGGGGGACACGGCGGTAATCGCCTACAATGCGTCCCCGTCCGTATGCGTCCGGAAGACCGGTTAAAAGTCCTGCGGTTCTGGCTTTTCTGACGCGCTCCGGATAAGCGTCAAATACGCCGTCATTGTGAGTTTTTCTGTATAAATTAAAGTGCTTTTCCACTTCAGGATCCAGTTCATAGCCATACTGCTCCAGCGCGCTTTTCGCCATTCTCATGCCGCCGAAGGGATTGACAATCCGCTTTAAAGGAGCGTCTGTCTGAAGTCCGACAATCACCTCATTTTCTTTATCAATATAGCCGGGAGCAAAATTATCAATTCCGGAAACAACAGTCGTATCTACATCAATGATGCCTTTTTTTACTTCTTCCAGAATCAGGGCGTGGGCTTTTTCCCATACCTTTTTCGTTTTTTCAGTAGTTCCTGTCAGAAATTCATCATTTCCTGCATAGGGCGTATAGTTTTTCTGAATAAAATTTCTTACGTTTACTACGTGACGCCACTCTCCTGTCTTAAATCCTTTCCATGCAGTGCAGTTTACATCGATACTCATGTTTGCAGTCTCCTTTCGCCTAAAGACATTTTACCAGTGTTGTTATCTGTTTAGTTCTGAAAATATTCATTCATCATGTTCTGCCATTGTTCCAGTTCGGAAGCATCTTTTGGCGGAACCTGTTCCAGCCTGTAAGGAATTCCCATAGCTTTGTATTTGGGAACACCCAGCACATGATAAGGCAGAAGTTCTACCTTTTGCACGTTTTTAATCTGTTTGACTGCTTCAAACAGCCCCATAAGATGTTCTCTGCTGTCTGTAAGTCCTGGAACTGCCACATGGCGAATCCAGAGAGGTATGTTAAATTCCTGTACCGCCTGGAGAAAACGAAGGCTTTCATCCATGGGCTGGCCGGTAATATTCAGATATCCTTCCCTGGTGTAGTGCTTAACGTCAAACAGCACCAGATCCGTGTGTTTCAGGATATCCCCATAACCGCCGTTTCCATAACCGGCTGTATCCAGGCAGGTGTGGATGCCCTGTTCTTTACACAGAGCCAGAGTCTCGGCTAAAAAGTCCTTCTGAAGAAGAGGCTCCCCGCCGGAGAAGGTGACGCCTCCGGTACTGCCGTAGTAAGGCTTGAACCGGTTGAGAACAGCTATAATTTCCTCCGGCGTTTTCGTCTCTGCCCTGCCGTCTATCTCCCAGGTATCAGGATTATGGCAGTATTGGCATCTTAAACGGCATCCCTGCAGAAAAATAACAGTGCGGATACCAGGGCCGTCTACCAGCCCCATGGATTCCCAGGAATGAATGTGCCCCATTGTCATGGTATGATATCCTCCTTGAGTGGCAATGAATGAAAAAATAGATAAAAAACAGATAATATGGCTGTCTGGATGAACTGGCTGTCAGAGTTGTTTTAAGAATATCAAACAAAAAAAGCCAGACCTCCAGGCAGAGTGCCCAGACGGTCGGCTTTTTAAAATCATACTTCATGTGGTTTATTCCACTTCCGTCAGTCATATGATGACTCAACTATACAAAACAAATTTTCTTTTGTCAAGAGGATACAGATGTTTATTTCTGACTTTTTTCATAGTATTGTCTTCTGATTTCTTCCGGCACCAGACTTCCGCCGGTTGCCCATGCAATATGAACCGCCTGTTCCATATTCTGTTCCAGGCCGTGAGACGCCAGAAACTGCCTTCCTTCCGGGCTGGAACAGAGAACTGCCGGACCCTGAAAGGCGGCACAGGAGCTTGGTTCAATAAACATGCCTTCTGTGTCCATGAAAGCGCGCAGATAGCGGTATAAATGTTCATCTGTGACAGTAAATTCCCCGGCTAACAGGGAAGAAATCTGTCTACCGACAAATTTAGAAGGACGCCCTACTGCCAGGCCGTCTGCATCTGTAAGGCCGGAAAGACCGATATCCTGGACACAGATTCTGTCATGAAGTCCTGTCATAACGCCCAAGGCCATGCAGGGGGCCTGTACAGGCTCTGCAAAGAAACAGTAGACAAAATCACCAAAGATCTGCTTCAGGCCGAAGGTAATGCCTCCTGGAGCGCCTCCTACGCCACAAGGCAGGTAAACAAACAGAGGATGGGAACGATCTACAATAATATCCATGGCATCCAGCTGCTGTTTCAGACGTCTGGCAGCGGTAGCATAGCCTAAAAACAGGCTGGCTGAATTTTCATCATCCACAAAATAACTCATGGGATCTTCTTCGGCCTGAGCGCGTCCGGCTTTCACAGCTTCACTGTAATCGGAAGCATACTCAATGACATGGACGCCTTTTTCCCGGAGCAATTTCTTTTTCCATTCCTTTGCATCCATAGACATATGTATGGTTACATGGTAGCCTAAAGCCGCGCTGATAATTCCAATGGACAGTCCCAGATTTCCGGTGGAACCGGCATGAACCGAATAGCGGCTGAAGAATTTTTTAAATTCCGGGCGGCAGAAAACCTCGTAGCTTTCACCAGGACGGATCATTCCCTCAGAAAGAGCCAGTTCTTCCGAGTGCTTGAGAATTTCATAAATACCGCCTCTTGCCTTTACAGAACCTGCAGCTGCCAGATGGCTGTCCATTTTAAGCAGAAGGCGGCCCTTCAGGCCGGCGTGAAAGGATTCATTCAGAGCATTTTTCATGGACGGAATCTCGATCAGAGGCGACTCTATCATGCCGTCTGCCGCTTCTGTCTCAGGAAAAGCCTTTTTGATAAAAGGCGCAAACCGCATCCATCTTTCTTCTGCATCTTCGATATCAGCTGCCGAAAAAGGCAGATTTTTTAAAGCAGAATCTGCATCAGCCAGCTGCTCATTGCTCCAGAAAAGCTCTTTTCCCTGGGACATTGGGCGGATGAGCGGAAACTGTTCAGTCAGTTCATGGATAATGTTGTTCCTATTCACGTTTATCATACTCCTTTGCTGCAAATGATACAAAGCTGTTAAAATAAAATCTCCAGAGCTTCAGAAGGAATCAGAGGACGGATTGCCGCCTGCATTCGTTCGTGCTGCTGTTTAGAAATTACAATCTTTTTCTTACAAACAGAAATTTCTGATAATTCCTTTAACCGGCTGACGCTTCTCACAATTGTGCGGACACTGACGCCGATATTGCTGGCAATGGTATGATAATCTGTCTGAACGATCAGAGGCTGTCCTGATGAGGCATGTCTGGTATAGTGCTGCACCAGATAATACCGCACCCGGTCAATTCCTTTTTGATAATAGAGGATCCCATCATTGCCAGAACGCTGATACAGATCATTGGCCACAATATAGGTACACCGGTACAGCATATCTACGTTTTTCATTAAGTATTCGTAAATGATGGATGAGCTGATGCGCAGGGCTGTCACCTGCGTTTCAGCGACCACAGTGGCAACACTCCTATCCTTTCTGGCCAATACCTCTAAAAGACCGACAGAGCCGTTTTCACTGGTAATGCGGAAATAGAAATAATTATTTCCATCGTGGTAATCCCTGGTTCCTATGGCAGAACCGGACTGTATAAAATATACATAGTCAGGAAAATCTCCCAGACTGATGATAACAGAGCCTGCAGGATAAACAAGCTGCACTCCCTGAGCTCTTATTTCTTCCGGCAGAACTGAAACATTAAACTGGCTGTAAGAGTCATATTTTTTCCATAGCTCCCGCAGGTTCATCATATCCTCCCTATCATCCCATCACAGTGTCTGTTAAACAATCAAAACGTCTCTGACTCCTGCATTCAGTGCCGTATCACGGAGAAGTTTCATATAAGCATCGTCAGGTTCTCTCGTGGATGAGAAATTTTCTCTGACGCCGTAATGGCGGAACTTAATTAATTTATACCGTACATTGGGATAATTTGCAATCAGATTGCTTCCGAGCTTAACCGTTTTCAGGTTATCTACTGCATCTGGAACGACTACGGTTCTGATTTCATAGAGCTTATCCATGGCAGCCATACGGCGGATATTCTCTGTTACGACAGAAAGCCCTTTTCCGGTAAGGAACAGGTGATCTTCTTCGCTTCCAGCCTTGAGATCAATCATGGTTTTGTCGGTGACGTTAAGCACATCCTCCCTCTCCCACAAGGGAATCTGGCCATTAGTATCCATAAACGTAGTTTTTCCAGCTGCCTGAACCAGGGTATAGAATTCCTTTAGAAAATCGAGATAGAGGCTGCATTCTCCGCCTGAGGTCGTGATGCCGTTTACGAAGGGGAAAAAGCCGCGTATTTCCTCATACAACTGTCCGGCTGTCATGTTTCGTATCTTGGGGGAGGCGTCGAACTGGCAGGTTTTTAAGCAGGTATCACAGTTGCAGCATTTTGAATAATCATAGGAGACCCTTCCGTTTTCCATCATAAGCGCGCCTGCGGGACATGTGTTTACACATGCCCCGCAGTTTCTGCACATATGGATGGTCTCCGGATTGTGGCAGTAAAGACAGTTCTGGTTGCAGCCCTGAAGAAAGACCGCCGTACGGTTTCCAAATCCGTCCACACTGCTGAAAGGAATAATTTTATTGACCGGAGCCGTGATATCCATTAGTTTCCACGCACCTTTCTGTCCAGAAGATGAAGGTTTTTATCAACGACAGCGCCGTTGACGGTGGCCTCGTTTAAGGTCATCTGCTCTTGATTGAATTTTTCAATATCAGAGCGTTTTACCAGGTACCCGGTAACGCGCACCAGATCAGAATCTCCAGAGTAGAAGGAGAGATATCTGGCTCCTGTGGAGAAAGCGCCTTTTAAAATGTCAAGCAGGTACTGCGGATTGTTTTCCACTGTGTGGTCAAAGGGGAACAGCTCGCCGCAGCCTGCATCGCAGCCCTTGTGCATACGGGTGAAATGCTGAATCTGAAGCGGAAGCTCCGGCTCCTCTCCGATGGGGATTCTGCCGCCTGGAGTAGACTCCGTATCCTCCATCACGCCGACCTGGGCGTGAAGACCATATTTTCCATAGGCCGCCGGACGCTTGTCAATCTCTGCGCGGATGCGGTCCATAATCGCCTCTCCGAAGGCGTCGGCCTTCTCGTTATGTCCGTAGCGCTGTCCCGGCTCTGTGAGTCCCAGGGCCTTGTTTACGCACTCTGCCAGGCCCACAAAACCGAACATGCCGATCATATAGTCCTTTTCCTTGCGGATCAGGCCTTCCCGGCAGAGGAAGTTATTTTCATAATAATGGCACTCGTCCACGATAAAACGGCAGCGGCTGTCGATGGCGTCGCAGACGGCTGTCACAGCGTCCGGGATCACCCGCTCTAAGAGATCCTCCGGGCTTTTTGCAAGCTCTGGAAGGCGGTTCATGTTCAGACGCACCAGCGTCAGGCCGCAGCCTCCGATAGGCAGCGTGTTGTAGCAGCTGACAACCGCATAGTCTCCCATCTCTTTACGGTACATTTTATCGTTGGCAAAGCTTGGCTTGGCCGCCGTCATGGCAGTATCAAGAGCCGCCATCATAAAGTCGTCCGGAGTGTCGTCTCTGTAAAGAAGAGTCATATTCGGGCAGGGTCTCTGCATTTCTTTGGTCAGCTTTAAGACAATGCGTCCGGCTTTTGTGTCCTCTGGTCCCAGATTGGCGTGGCAGAAGGCGTTGGAAATGGTTCTGTCCACGTGGACTAACAGGAAGCGGATGGCTTTTTCTGCCTCAGCCTCGTCTGTTACAAACGGCTCCAGGAGTGTTCCCAGATTTCCGATGTAAACGGGAAGTCCGCCGTCTGCCGGAATGTTGTGGTACAGGCAGAGAAGATTTCCCACTGCGTCCCAGATATCTTTCGGCGGTTCCAGCATGAGAAATTCGCTTCCCTGCTTTAAGAATTTTTCGTAATCCGGCACACAGTAGCGCGTGCGGTAGGGAGTTTTTCCCTCGAACATATCCATCATGGCGCCGTTTGCAAAGTATTCCTTGGACTTTTCCGTATATTCTACTAACTCAATGGAATTCTCCGCAATCTTTGCCATGTCCTTTAATCTCTGGTTAAAGGTAACTTTAGGATTTTTGATGGTGTACAGGATATCGTTTGTCATATCAAAAGATGCCATGTCAGTCCTCCTTTTACTGTTTGAGCGCTTACGCCCGTTTCATTTTTCTGCAGGCTCTTATGGAGAAGACAGCCAGACCGATGAGGGTGGCGCAGTATGGAATCGTCTTAACCAGATCAGACGGCCATCCCAGGGTAGCCACTGCGTTTGACAGAGCGTCTGCTACGCCGAACAGAAGGGAGGTGGCGGCTGTGCCGATAGCTCCTCTCTGTCCCATGGCCTCAGCGGCCAGAGCAATCCATCCACGTCCGCTGACCATATCTCTGGAGAACCAGGATACGTAGCCCATGGACATGAAGGCGCCGCCGAGACCGCTCATAACGCCACTGATTAACAGCGCGGCTGCCTGGGTCTTCATCACGCTGATGCCCACAGAATCCGCCGCCTCTTTTTTCTCTCCGACTGCGCGGATGTGGTATCCGAGTGATGTTTTCTTTAAAAGCAGATAGGTGAATACCACTGCCAGAATTGACAGATAGGTAAGCACATTGTGGCCGGATATGGCCGGGCCGATAATCGGAATCTGCTCGATAATCGGAATATTGATGTTTGGCAGCACCTTGCTGGTGAGAGCCACGCTGGTGCCCTTATCGTGGGCTACCAGGTAGAGAAAGAAAATGGTTCCTCCGCTGGCCAGGCTGTTGATGGCAATGCCGCCTAAAATAATATTGGTTTTGTAGTACAGAGTAAAGAATGCCAGCACTCCCGCAGCCAATACGGCGAAAAGGATGGCGAAGGCCAGTCCGGCCCAGGCGCTTCCAAACAGGTAGCTGAAGTACATGCCCGCGAAGGCCGCGATCAGCATCATGCCCTCCAGGGCAATATTGGGAACGCCGGCCACGTCAGACACAACCGCGCCCATAGAGGCAAACAGAAGGGGTGTGGCCACACGAAAAATGGAGTAGAAAAAGTCGCTGGTAAAAATTAAATCTGCAAACGCTTTCATCCCTTCACCTCCTTTTCAATCCAGTTTTGTTTGTATTTGTGCAGGAACCGCTCTGCTGAAATTAACAGAATGATAATACTCTGGAGAATCGCGATCATCTCTGTGGGAATATCGGAAGAACGGTTCACCAGATCGGCTCCAATCCGCAGGTAGCTGACAAAGAAAGCAGCACCAATGACGCCTAAGGGGTTATTTCCCGCCAGCATGGCAATCATGGCTCCGTCGAAGCCGTAGCCGGGAAGCGCTGTCCACTCGAACCGCTTGTGCATTCCGATGCACTCGATAATTCCACCGGCTCCTGCGATAGCGCCAGCCGCCAGATGGACGATAATGATTACCTTTGTTACATTAATGCCGGAATAGCTGGCAAACTTTGCGTTATTTCCCGTCATGCGGATTTCGTAGCCCCATTTGCTCTTGAACATGAACAGATATACTAATACTGCGCATAAAACGGCAATCAGGAAGCCGGAATGGATTCTGGTTCCAGGCACAATATTGGAGAGAAGGGCGTTGGAGCGGTATTTGTAGGATACCAGAGACGCCACCTTCGGATCGCGCATGACATTATTTAAGAGATAAAGTCCCACTCCCAGAAGAATATTGTTCATCATCAGGGAGGTTACCATCTCGTTGGCCCCATATTTTGCCTTTAAAACGCCGGGAACCAGCATGATCACCATACCGGCCAGGGCTCCTGCGGCGATGCAGGCGATAGGAAATACAATGGGAGGCATTTTCAGCCAGATTGCCAGGAAGGAACCGGCGATTCCGGAAATAAAGAATACGCCCTCTCCGCCCAGGTTAAACAGGCTGGCTTTAAACATAACCGCCATGGCCAGACCGGAAAAGATAAGGGGAACTGCCGTCTCCACGATATTTCCCAGATACCGTTTGGAAGAAAACGGCGCTAACAGGAAGGTTTTAATGGATTCCACCGGCTGGTCGCTGACTAACAGGATGATGACAAAGGCCACCAGGATTGCTGCCAGCATGGAAACGGCGGTTCTTATGATGTTAAATGAACGCTCTCTGCTCATCCCTCTGCCCTCCTTATCTGTTCTTCGCTGTGCTTTTCCAGTCCCAGCATGTAAAGCCCCAGCTTCTCTTCATTGAGTCCCTCTGTGTTGTCAAAATAAGCCACGATTTCTCCCTCGTACATAACGGCGATTACATCCGAGAGCTTTAAGGCCTCGCTTAAATCGGCGGAGATTAACAGTACCGCGCAGCCCTGATCCCTCAGCTCCATCATTTTCTTATGGATAATGTGGGCGGCTCCGATGTCCACGCCTCTGGTAGGCTGCTCTGCAATCAGCACCTCCGGGTTGTGGCTGCACTCTCTGGCTACGACTACCTTCTGCATATTTCCGCCGGACAGCATTCCCACGTTCTGTCCCGTGCCGGAACAGCGGATCTCGTAGGATTTAATGCGGTCCTCCGCAAATTTTAATATCTTTTTATAGTTCAGAAGGCCGCCGCGGCAGAACTCCTTGCTGCCGTACCGGTTAGAAACCATGTTTTCTGCAATGGATTCCTGGCCTGCGATGCCCTGCTCCATACGGTCCTCCGGCACATAGCCGAACTGCATGTTCCGGATCTGTTCAATGGACAGATTCTTCACGGACGTTCCGTTTAAAAGAATATCTCCATCTTTTATCATCCTCTTTTTCGTCATCAGTTCCACCAGCTCCACCTGGCCGTTTCCCTGGACGCCGGCAATTCCAAAGATCATGCCGCCGCGGACGCCGAAATTAATATTGTTCAGCAGTTTAACCTGGTTTTTGTCCGTGTAGGACAGGTTTTTAACCTGAATCTTCACATCTCCTGGTTTGGGGACTGTTTTCTGGATGGAAGTATCCATCTCACAGCCCATAATCATGGCTGAAATTTCCTGTTCTGTCACATCCTTTGTCTCGCAGCAGCCTACGAACTGGCTGGCTCTCATGACTGTGATACGGTCGGAAATCCGTTTGATTTCCGGAATTTTATGGGAAATGAACACAATCGTGTGTCCCTGCTTTTTCAGATTAATAAGCTCGTCGAAGAGCTGGTCTGTCTCCTGGGGAGCCAGCACGGCGGTGGGCTCGTCCAGAATCAGGATCTCTGCGCCTCTGGCCAGAGCCTTCAAAATTTCAATTTTCTGTTTTACACCTACGGGAAGAGTCTGTGTAACCGCCTCCGCGTCTACGTCCAGATTATACTTTTTACTGATTTCCTTTGTAAAGCGGATCGCTTCCTCCTCGCTGACAAAAAGCCCCTTTTTCGGTTCCATGCCGAGGATAATGTTCTGGGCCGCTGTAAAGGATTCCACCAGCATAAAATGCTGATGCACCATTCCGATTCCATGAGCGATGGCATCCTTAGAGGAGGAGAACCTGACAGGTTCTCCCCTTAAGATGATCTCTCCTGAGGACGGCGGTTCCATTCCGAATAAGATTTTCATCAGGGTGGATTTTCCCGCTCCGTTTTCTCCTACCAGAGCGTGAATCTCTCCCTTTTTCAGATTGAAATTGACGTTTTTATTCGCTGCAATCCCGTTGCTATAAATTTTTGAGATGTCTTTCATCTCCAAAAGATACTGTTCCATCAGGATACCTCCGTGAACTATGGGCGTACAGCCTCGCGGATTTCATTCACTTTCTCTGTCGTAATTCCGGTAGTTGGAGTCATTTCAATTTCTCCGGCAACTACCTGGTTCTTTAACTCCTCAATCTTCGCTCTGTCTTCCTCGGACAGCAATGTCTCGTAGAATTCATTCTCAGCGATGCCAACAGCGCCCTCGGCGATTCCGAATACTTCTCTTGTGCCGTAAGGAATCTCGCCCTTCATGGCTCTGTCTACTGCCTTTACGGCGTTCTCCGGGATATTCTTGATAGCGGAGGTGATAATCACGCCTGCCATCTCCGGCTTTGTCTCCTTTAAGGCCTCTGCCTGGTCAGAGTCAACGCCGATTGCGAACTTGTTCTGAGCTACAGCCGCGTCAATTACGCCAAGGCCGGACTGTCCTGCTGCCGCGAAGATAACGGAAAGGCCGGAGTTGTAGAGAAGAAGAGCGTTCTCCTTTCCCTTGGCTGTGTCAGTGAAGCTTCCCACATAGGATGTCGCTACCTTGATATCCGGATTAACAGCCTGGGCTCCCTCGATGTATCCCACTAAGAACTCGTTGATTCCAGGGATATCCATACCGCCTACGAATCCGATTTTGTCCTCTCCCAGCTCTGCTGCCTTGAGAGCTGCGGCTGCACCGGCCAGGAAACTCATCTCGTTGTTTTTTGTACCCATGATATATACGTTTGCAGGCGGATCGGTCAGCTCGTCGTCCAGATTGATGAACAGCTGATCCGGATACTCCTCTGCCGCCTGGACAAGAGCGTCGTCATTGTTGCTGGAAATCGTTAAGATTAAGTCATAATCAGCCTCGCACATATCTACGAGAACCGGGTAATACTTGGATGTGTCCAGTCCGGCCTCCACGTAGTCTACCGTTACGCCAAGCTGCTCCTCGATAGGCTCGATGGCGCGGAAGGAAGCGTCAAAAAATGATTTGTCTCCCAGATTTCCAGGAATCATAAGAGCTACCTTGTAGTCCTCCGGATTTACTGCCTCTGCGTCTCCCTCTCCCTGCGCTTCTGCTGCGCTCTCAGCGGCCTTGGACGGCGCTGTGGTCTCCTCCGGCTCCGGCGCAGAGCATCCTGTCATCATGCCCGCAGTCATGCATACGGCAAGGGCCGCTGCTGTCAGTTTCTTCATAGTGATTGTCCTCCTCATAATCGTTTTCTCTATCGAAAGCCCTCTGGCTTTTGATTAAAATAACACTCAGCTGAAATAAAATTAAAAATACTGTTCCAGAATCTGAAAGAACCGGTTTGTATCCACATGGACGGCAAATTGAAGACGTCCCTCCTTTGGGGAGTGAATTTCATAGTAGTTGGAAAGGCTGACTAGAGTTCCGCGGGTCATAGAGCCGCTTAACTCAACTGTGTAATCACCCCGCTGCAGGGAAACTGTCTCCGGATCCAGCAGGTAAGCGACTAAAAGCACATCGTGAAACGTGACTGGAAAGCCGGTGGCCTTCTGAAACAGGGAAACTCCCTCCAGAAAGTAATCCATAGCCGGATCTTTTCGTTTTCTCCAGCCATCAAGCATTTCCGGGCTTATTCTCAGATATTTCGTCACGTCCAGCCCCATCATGATCAGGTTCTCAGACTGTTCCATCACAAGTCTGGCCGCCTCTGGGTCACAGGCAATATTCCACTCAGGCTTTGCGTCGAAAAAAGCGCCTCCCATGGCGAGAATTTTTACATGGCGCATCAGCTCCGGTTCCCTGAGAAAGGCCATGGCCAGATTCGTCATGGATCCCATAGCTAAAATAACAAGGTCCGGATGCTCCCTGACGCACTGGATGATTAAGTCCTCCGCCGGACGATCAAACAGCAGGTCAGTCCTGTTTTTTAAAACAGGGTACTGGATAGGCTCCGGCCCGGCGCTGTGGGCCCGCTCAATGAGAGCTTTTTCGTGCCCTGCCGCTGCGGGAATATCATGTCTGCCGTAAAGGCTTAAAAATTCCAGCACCATCTCAGCGCGTTTTTTCGTGTCTCCGAATACAGTTGTCACAGCCGCGATATCCAGACAGCCGCAGGAAAGAGCCAGGCGGAAAGCCGCCGCATCGTCGGTGTCGTCTCCGAAATCTGTGTCGATTAATATGGTTGTCTTTTTCATTCTCTCTGTTCCGTTCATAAAAATAAAGCAATAGGCTGTACTGCTTTTGCAGATTCATTATATAAGGAAACCATAAACAGGAAAAGGACATCTGTCCTTTTGTTGGCCGGATTTTGTGAGTTTTTGTAAAAATTTCTGGTTATAATCCATGAATATTAGTGAAACTAATGAAATTTCATTAAAAAAACTAATCAAGCCATTCTATATCCCATCCTGCTGCATAGAAGAAGCCAATCCGTTTCCGAACTGGCTTCGCAGGCGTCTCTATTCTATTTTCATGAAGCAGAATGCTTTTTTTACGTTTTTAAAGCGGGATGAGGCTACAGTCCCAGCTCTGCCTTCAGCTTTTCTAAAGCTAGATCTGCGTCAGAAGGACTGGCTCCCCCGTATTTTTTCATCAGATCTTCAGCTTCCTCGCTGCCTGCGCTCAGAGCCTCGGATGCCTGGGCTCTGGCAAGCTCTCGGTCCGCTTTTTCTTCCATTCTGGCAAAGGCGTCAAACGCCCCTCTGTCTGTATCTCTGGAGGTGAGCTCAGCGGCTTTTTTCGTCACCCTGGCCGTTACGGCTTTCGCCTTAATCTGAGCGGCCTTCTGCTTCATATCGTTAATCTCGTCCTCCATCTGTCTCAGCTTGCCCCGTACAGTATCCGCCGCCTGCCTGGCAGCCTCATAAGCAGCTTCCTGGGAAGCGGCGCGTGTCTGGCAGTCGTTTTCCTTCTCTAACGCCTTTTTGGCGTCAGCCTCATTTCCGGCCGTTAAAGCCTTCACTGCAATGGAATGCCAGGTTTCAGCCTCCTTTTTCAGCTCATCCAGCTGCTTTTTAGTAAGGGTTTCATTGGCCAGCACGTCCAAGGCCGCTTTTTTCATGCTTCCGTATTCCTGAACTGCGTCAATGATGGTCTGATCAATGATCTTTTCCGGATCCTCAAACTTATCAAGAAGCTCGTTCAGATTTGATTTTACTATCATTCCAATTCTGTCAAAAATTCCAGCCATATCTGTATTCCTCCTTACATGCTTACTCGCTATATTTGTTCTTCAGCTCCTCCTCTTCCGGAGATAAGCCGACAGGCGTATCCAAAATGTTCTTCAGAGTCTCTGCTTCAGCTGCCTTTTTCTCCTGTATTTTGAAAAGAATCAGCCCTGCTGCCATGACAAGCAGGACGGCCGCTCCGCACACGGCGTATAATACTGCGGCTCTCGCATGGCCCGCCGTGTCTGCCATAATCTGATCAGCGGCTTTTTCAAAGACCTTTTCAAAGAACTCTGCGTCTGACAGAGAGCTGTCGGCATAATAGCGGTCCGCACAGTCCAGAAACAGATTCCGCGCGTCGGCGTCCATCACGCTGTCGGCAGCCGTTCCGGTATACAGGTAAGTGACATACTGGGACGGTGCGTACTCCATAAAGGTAAAAATCATATGCCCCTCGTCGGAATAGAGAGAATCATACAGACCGGCAAGATAGGTTTCTGCCTCTTTGTCTGTTATCTCCCCGCCCTTTCCATCCAGATTGTCCGTAATGAAAAGGTAGGGCTGAATACCGGTCTTCTCCTGAAAATACTTCATGGCCTCCCTGACAGAGGTATCGTTTCCCAGCCAGTCTAAAGAATCGTCGATCCAGACGTCTTCCGTTATGCAGGCGCTTTCTGCCAGCTTCTCCCGCACTGGATGCCCGGCTGCGTCTGATCTGGCCTGAGCTGCATTCCAGAACAGCATGGCGGAGAAGATAACCATAATGGCCATAAGAACCATGTACCATCCGGGAATACTGCCGTTCCTTCTCCTGTTCTCCCGGCACATTCCCTGGCCGTCTGGCCCGCGATCCTTGTCAGGCGGCGGATTAAAGGATCCGCTTCCTGGAGAGCTGTCAGAGGAAGAAAGAGGCATCTGCGTCTTGTTTGAAAAGCCGCCTCCCCCTCCGAAGCCGGAAATAAAAATTCCGCCGAACAATGGCCGCGGGGACGAACCTCCAGGCCGCCTGCGGTTTGAATAAAATCCGCTGGAGCTGCGTCTGGCTGAGCTTCGCGCTCCTCCGCCTCTGGAGCGTCCCTGGCCTGCGGAGCGTCTGCTGGAAAATCCCCTGCTGCCCCCTCTGGAAAATCCTCCGGAACGCCCTCCCGAACGTCCGCCGCCGGAGCGGCCTCCTCCTCTTCCCATATGTTTTCCTCCGTACATGATAGAATTAATTGGATAGAAATAAAGTCAGACGATTGCGAAATCTATGTATAAATTATAGACGAAAGCCAGGATTCTAGCAATAAAAACTGGCACAATTTTCAAGAAAACCTGTCCCCGCGCATACATTACGGTATATCCTTACAGACAGGAGGCCTATGTATGCCTGACGCAGCAGTGATTACTCCCCTTCACGTTCTCTATCTGGCGGGAGTAATTTCAATCCTTGCAGTTATGATCATGCGGCTTGACACGCCGCTTGTATGTATTTTCTTTCTGTTTTTAATAGGAGCCGTTGGACTTGGTTCCGTTGTAGGCGGCATTCAGACCGTGTTCAACGCGTCGCTTTTCGCAGCCCGCGAGTTTATGGAGATTATCGCTACCATTGCCCTGGTAACGGCTTTATCGAAATGCCTGGGGGAGCTGGGAAGCGATCAGCTGATAGCGGCTCCGGTAAAGCGCGTCATGAAAACTCCCTCAGCCGCCTGGTGGACGCTGGGAATTTTCATGTTTTTAGTTTCGCTGTTTTTATGGCCCTCCCCGGCAGTGGCTCTTGTGGGAGCCGTTCTGCTTCCGGTAACTTTAAAGGCAGGCCTCTCCCCGCTTCTGGCGGCTATGGCCATGAATTTATTTGGCCACGGCTTTGCCCTAAGCTGGGACGCCGTGATCCAGGGCGCGCCCGCCGTCTCAGCCTCAGCTGCGGGGATCTCCGCCTCTCTTCTGCTGACAGAAGCCGGGCCGGTCTTTCTCACCATGGGAATTGTGACAGCTCTGGCGGCGTTTCTTTTAAATAAAAAAGAGATTTCCGGACAGAGCGCCGCGGCCCGAAAAGCCGGCGGCATTCTTTCGGGAAGCAGGCAGGAAAGCGATCAAAAGGAGAAACAGCAGAGCGGAAAGGAGCCAGGCGAGAGCCTTCCGGACAGAAGCCGAAAATCTGCGGCCGCGATGATGGCCGTTCTGGTTCCTCTTGCATTCCTGACCGATATTCTCATCATGCTCTCCAGAAATTTAAGCGGCGGGGAGGCTACCAGCATTGTCTCCGGAACGGCGGCAGCGCTGATGTGCCTGGGTTCCGTGCTGGGCTTTGGACGCCGCTCTCTTAAAAAGGTCACCTCTTACCTGACAGACGGATTTTTGTTCGCCATACAGATTTTCGCCCCTGTCATTGTAATCGGAGCCTTTTTCTTTCTGGGAGGAAACAGCATTACCTCCATTTTAGGCGAGAAGTTTCAGACAGGAATCTTAAATGACTGGGCCGTCTGGCTGGCCTCCCATGCGCCATTAAACGCGCATATGGCGGCGTTTCTCCAGATTATAATCGGAGGACTGACTGGACTGGACGGATCCGGATTTTCCGGGCTTCCGCTGACAGGGGCCATGGCCAGAACCTTTGGAGCGGCCACAGGGGCCTCTGTGCCCGTGTTAGCGGCTCTGGGACAAATTTCAGCCATCTATGTGGGAGGCGGAACCATCGTACCATGGGGAATTATCCCGGTTGCCGCCATCTGCGGAGTCAGTCCGGTAGATCTGGCAAGAAAGAATCTGCTTCCTGTGGCAGCCGGATTTCTGGCGGCCTTTCTGGCAGCCTGCTTTCTGCTCTAGGAGCTGGCTGCCGCGTCCCCATTACAGCAACTCATCACAGCCATATGGCAGAAGGAGGGCTTTCAATATGAATAAAATAGCGGGCTTTTACAGCCTGGAACAGGATTTATCGGAGAAAAAGAGTCATTTAGAGAACCTGTTAAAGAAAATGAAAGAAGCGCAGGAGCCGTCCCGGCGGAAAAAAGGAATGCTTTGCAGCAGGGAAAACGAGGCGGCCCAAAAGGAAGAATCAGAATATCTCAACAGCCGCTTCGGCCTGATCCGCACCGGCAGGCTTTCTATCCGGCCAAAGGACGGCGCGGATGCATGCGTGCTGTACAGCGGAGAAATCTACAATTGGAAAGAGCTCTGCAAAGAGCTGTCTGACTGGGGCTTTCCTGAGCCGAAGGACGAGGCAGACGCCCTTCTGGCCGCCTATCTGGCCTGGGGTCCTGATTTTATCAAAAAGGTAAACGGCTGCTTTTCCATTGCAGTGGCAGATGAAAAGGAGAACCGGCTGCTGCTCTACAGAGACAGAGCCGGAACCAGGCCGCTGTTTTACACAGTGAACCCAGAAAAGCTTCTGTGCTTTTCCTCCTCCCTGAAGGCGCTCTTAGCCTGCCCGGGAATCAGGCCCCAGGCAGACCTTGGAAGTCTCAACGAGATCTTCAGCATCGGCCCTGCCAGAACGCCTGGCTGCGGCGTCTACAAAAATATCAGCGAGGTGCTTCCCGGCTGCTTTCTCTGCGCCTCCACAGCCGGAATTCAGCTGCATGATTACTGGAAGCTCAAGGCGGAGCCCCACACAGACTCCTACGAGGAGACAGTAGAGAAGACAAAGGCTCTGATCGAGGACTCCGTCAGGCGTCAGATGCGGCCTGAAACGCCTTTCTGCACCTTTTTGTCAGGAGGTCTTGATTCGTCTTTGATTTCCGCCCTCTGCGCCAGAGAGTTAAAAAAGCAGAACCGCCAGCTGGCCACCTACTCCTTTGACTTTGTGGGCAACGATAAAAACTTTCAGTCCAATGCGTTCCAGCCCTCCCAGGATCGCCCTTACGTGGAGAAAATGGCGGCCTTTCTGGAAACAGACCATCATTTTCTGGAATGCTCTACAAAGACACAGACAGAATACCTGAAGGAATCCGTCAAAGCTCACGGGCTTCCGGCCATGGCAGATGTGGACTCCTCTCTTCTCTACTTCTGCTCCCAGGTAGGAGAACGCTATGAGGCCGCCCTTACAGGCGAATGTGCCGACGAGATTTTCGGCGGATATCCCTGGTTTCACAGAGAAGAACTGATGATGGCCGATACCTTCCCATGGACCATAGACCTGGCTCCCAGAAAGCTCCTGCTATCCGATGAATTTGCAGAGGCGCTTTCAATGGAAGAATATGTACAAAACGCATATGAGGCATCTCTGGCCCGTATGCCCCGCCTGGAGGGAGAAACAGATCTTAACGCCAAAAGGCGGGAAATCAGCTGGCTGAATCTTCAGTGGTTTATGGAAACGCTGTTAAACAGAATGGATCGAACCAGCGGAGCGTGCGGCCTGACAGCCCGCGTCCCCTTTGCCGACTTCCGGATCGTGGAATATCTTTACAATGTCCCATGGGAAATGAAGGCAAAAAACGGCGTGATTAAAGGGCTGCTCCGGGACACGGGACGGGGCCTGCTGCCGGACGAGGTACTTTTCAGAAGGAAATCGCCTTATCCGAAAACCTACGACAGAGCCTACGAAACGCTTCTGGCCAGTCAGATGAGGGAACTGTTGCACGACTCCTCCTCCCCTCTTCTCCCGCTGCTGGATAAGACGAAAACAGAACAATTCCTGGAGTCTCCTTCTGATTATGGGCGTCCCTGGTACGGCCAGCTGATGGCAGGCCCTCAGCTGATAGCCTACCTGCTGCAGATCGATTTCTGGATGAGAGAATACCAGGTAGAGCTTCTGCTTTAATCATCTCTGTACTAAATTATCTCTGTACTAAAAAAGCCTGCATGTTTGATGCAGGCCTTTTTAGTCTAAGAATCTGTTACATTTCCTCAAAAAGGGTTACGATTTTCTTTAATACCTCTACCATCTGCTCCAGGGACTGGACAGGAATAAATTCATATTTGCCGTGGAAGTTATAGCCTCCGGTAGACAGGTTCGGGCAGGGAAGTCCCATGTAGGAGAGACGTGCGCCGTCTGTGCCTCCGCGGATTGGAGATACTAAAGGCTTGATATCAAGGCTCTTCATGGCTTCCTTTGCCGTGTCGATCAAGTACAGGTGATCCGGCTCAATCTGCTCCTTCATGTTATAGTAGGAGTCCTTGACTGCCGTCAGGACAGTTCCCTCCCCGTACTTGACGTTCAGATAGCGGGATACCTCCTCAAACAGAGCCTTTTTCTTCTCGAAAGCCTCCCTGTCGTGATCCCGGATAATATACTCCAGATGCGCGCTTTCCACGTCTCCGGCCATCTGATCCAGGTGGAAGAAGCCCTCGTAGCCCTCTGTATACATGGGATTTTCGAAGGCAGGCAGCATGGACTGGAATTCCATTCCCACTAAAAGGGCGTTGACCATGGCTCCCTTGGCGCTTCCCGGGTGGACGCCGCGGCCGCAGATATCTACTTTTCCGGAAGCGGCGTTGAAGTTTTCGTACTCCAGCTCTCCCACAGGGCCGCCGTCTACCGTGTAGGCCGCGTCTGCTCCGAAATGTTCTACATCAAAGAAATCGGCGCCTCTTCCCACCTCCTCGTCAGGGGTAAAGCCGATGCAGATTTTGCCGTGTGGAATTTCCGGGTGGGACAGGAAAAATTCCGCCATCGTCATAATCTCGGCTACGCCTGCCTTATCGTCTGCTCCCAGAAGAGTCGTTCCGTCTGTGACGATGAGATCCTTTCCCACGCAGTCCAGCATACCGGGGAAGTCCTTTACCCGCATGACAATCTTCTTTTCTTCGTTTAATACTAAATCCTGGCCGTCATAGCGCTCCACAATTCTGGGCTTTACATCTTTGCCGGACATGGCGGGAGCCGTATCCATATGAGCCACAAAGCCTAAAGACTTGACCGGGTGATCGGCAGTCGCCGGAATCACGGCATATACATAGCCGTGTTCGCTCATGCGCACCTGGCTGGCTCCCATGGCCTCCAGCTCCTCTTTCAAAGCTTTGGCCAGGGCCAGCTGTTTTTCCGTGCTGGGAACCTGCTCCTGGTCGTCCATGGACTGGGTGTCAAAAGAAACATAGTGTAAAAAACGATCCAATACCTTGCTCATAATATCCTCCTGTGTTTGTAAGTAATCAGCCTGCAGATTTTTGGCAGTTTACTTATTCAGTTATATCATGTTTTCCATTTATTTTCCAGAATATTTAGTCCTCCCGAAGCTCCAAATCTCTCTGCATGGCTTCCAGGTAGTGGACGAAAAATTCCCGGAAGGCCCTGACGCGGAAGGCCTTGTCCACCTCGTCGTAGGTGAAGCTTTTCCGCCCGCCCTCTTCCATTCGCCGCCAGAATTTCTCCACATGGCGGAAGGGCACGTAATACATCTCTTCCAGGCCTGTGTAGGAGACCAGAATAAAGGAAACGCCTCCCTGTTGTTCAAATTCCCTCATAAAGGCAACCTGGTGCGGGTGGAGGTTCTGGAGCGGAAAGGTGGACGCCGCGCACTCCTTGGCGTCAAAGCAGACGGGAATGCCCTGCACCGCGCCTATGTAGTCTACGGTACTTTTCTGGTCAAAATAGGCCAGCGTAATGTGGCGGCTTTCCTTGTCAATCGAGATGGGCGTGATAGGGGTGGGAACCTTCTGAATCAGAGCCAGCCCCTTTTCCCGGTAGCTGTCGTTGGTCCGGTTGATTAAATCCTCCAGAGTGGAGCCGCGCAGCCCTCTTGTTTTCCAGGTTCCCATCTACCGTCCTCCCTGAAGCTGCCCTGCAAAGGCTGCGAAGACGTCTGGAAGAGGAGCCGAGACTTCCATGCCGCGAAGACGGGAAAGCTCCTCTGGAAGCTCTTCCGGAAGAACCAGAAGGGCTGCGTGAAGCAGCTGGCAGGAGACGCCGTATTTCTTTTTCGCAGCCAGATTTTCCCTCGGATCTCCGTATTTCGTATCCCCGATAACCGGGTGGCCGATGGAGGCCAGATGAGCCCTGATCTGGTGGGACCGCCCGGTAATCAGCTTTACCTTAAGAAGAGTGTAATGTCCGTCTGAAGCCATGGGAACGTACTCTGTCTCAATAGGAAGGCTGCCCTCCCGCCGCTGTTTTGTCACCGTCACCTGGTTCGTCTTTTCATTTTTCAAAAGCCATCCCTGGATGCGCCTGGGGCTGTCTATCACGCCTTTTACAATGCAAAGATAATATTTTCCAATGGTTCTCTCCTTGATGGCCTTTGAAAGGGCCTGGAGGCCTAAGAGGCTTTTTCCCGCCGCCACCAGGCCGCTGGTATTGCGGTCCAGCCGGTTGCAGACAGAGGGGCGGAAGCTTTTTAGCTCCTCCCTGGAAAGCTGTCCGCTGTCCAGAAGATAGTCGATGAGATACTCTACCAGAGATTCGTCGCTGTCCTTTGCCTTCTGGGAGAGCATACCCGCCGGCTTATTGATAAAGATCACGTCCTTATCCTCGTACACAATGTCAAGGGCCGTCTTTTTTACCTTCTGAATTTTCACCTCAGAAAACTTTTCGATAGTCTCCTCCGCCAGAAACAGACGGATCTCGTCTCCCTCGGCAAGCTTTTCCGAACCGTCGCATTTTTTTCCGTTGAGGGTAATGTTTTTCTTTCGGATCATCTTATAGATGAAGCTTTTGCCCGCCAGATTCATATATTTGAACAGCAGCTTGTCCAGGCGCTGGCCGGCCTCGTTTTTTGTTACTGTTACAAGTCTCATTACATGGATAGTCCTTTCATCACAGTGACTGCGTACTCTACGCTTCCGTCGTCCTCGTATTCAGAAGCCGCTTTCAGGCTTTTCACACGCTTTTCAAAGGAAGACAGCTCCCCTGTAATTTTCATATTGGGATCCAGGCGCTGGGCAGTCAGAATTTCATTGATGGCCTTTTCTGCTCTGGGAAGCTTTGCCTTTTTATTGACGCAGTAGGCGTAAATCCCTGTGGGGTGTACCACGATGGCATCCATGGGCAGCACGTCGTCCTTTGTCGTCAGCACCAGATCATAGAGGATCGTAAATTTGCTCTCATAGGGAGAGAGCTTTTCGTAAAATTCCCTGGAAGGAGTCTTGAAGGGAAACACAGCGATGTAGGGGGAGGCCAGGTTGGCAGCCGGAATCACGGTAATCACAGCCATAACGGTGAGAATATTTTTCAGAGCCGTGCTGTCTGTAAACCATCTGGCGCCCAGCTGAGCCAGAATAAAGAGGGTGAGAACGGCGATTTTAATAACGCGTCCCCGCCTCATACTGTTTCTGTATCCGTACTCGCCTTTTTTAATTCGTTTCATGGGTTTGTTCTCCTGTGTATTCGTTTTTTCCGTGGGTATGTGCTTCTCCCCCGCCCTGGACGGCCTGCGCCGGTGAAAGGACGGACATCAGAAAGAGAAGGAGACTGTGAGGCAGCGCCTTTGAGGCCAGCCGGAACAGCTTCATAAGCGGTCCGTAGACAGAGACGCTTTTTTTCATGACAGAGTCCCGGATGGCAAGCTTTACCACCTTTTTAGGATCCGCCATGGCCAGCGCTTTGTAGAGAGGAATGCTTCCCGTGGTCTGGGCAATGTCAAAAAATTCCGTCTTCACAGGCCCCGGACAGACGGCTGTCACGTAGATTCCCCGTTTTTTTACCTCCTCGCCCAGAGCGCGGCTGTAGCTTAATACGAAGGCCTTGGTGGCCGCGTAGACGGCGAAGCCGGGCTGCGGCAGAAAGGCTGCGGAGGAGGCGAACTGGAGAATCCGGCTGTTTGCTCCCATATAGGGGAGGGCCAGGTGGGTGACGCCTGTGAGGGCGGCGCAGTTTAAATCAGGCATGCCCATTTCCTCTGACAAAGACACCTCCCCCACCCGGCCGATTTTGCCGTAGCCCGCTGCGTTGACCAGGAAGACGATTCTGGGCTGCTCCTCCTCAAGGGCGGAGGAAAGGGCTGAAAGGGCTGTCTGCTTTGTCAAATCCAGCTCAAAGATTCTGGACGGACAGGGCAGCTCCTTTCTTAAACGCAAAAGGCGCTCCTCTCTCCTGGCGATCAGCCAGATTTCGTCCAGCCAGCCGAACTGATCCGCCAGCTGAACGGCGGCCTCCCGCCCCATTCCGGAGGAAGCTCCTGTTACAACTGCAATTTTCTTCATATGCCTTCTGCCTCCTTATTTAAGCTGACGGGCTTTTTTCGGTCAGCTCCTCTTTTTGTGTACGTTTCGGATGGTTTTCTTTTTCTTTGGCTGGCGTCCGCTTCCCTGTCCGGCGGCTCCTCTTCCCTGCCCTTTGCCTGAACCGCTCTTATTTCCATAGAATTCCTGCCCGCCCGGGCCTCTGTGCTCATTTCGTCTAGGGCGGATCAGGCACTTTTTGTCGTAGCCGATGAGATCGGTGCGTCCGGCTTTTTTGAGGGCCTCTTCCACCAGTTCGTAGTTTTTCGGATTCCTGTACTGGATCAGCGCCCTCTGCATGGCCTTTTCATGGGGATTCGTAGGCACGTAAACAGGCGTCAGGGTTTTCGGATCCAGTCCTGTGTAATACATGCAGGTGGAAATGGTGGACGGCGTGGGATAGAAATCCTGCACCTGTTCCGGCATATAGCCCAGATCCCGCAGGTATTCCGCCAGCTCCACTGCTTCTGCCAGGGTGGATCCTGGATGAGAGCTCATCAGGTAGGGAACCAGGTACTGCTTTAAGCCAAGCCGCTCGTTCATGTCCTTATATTCCTTCATGAACTGACGGTACACGCTGCTCTCCGGCTTTCCCATCCGCTTCAGCACGTTGTCAGCCACATGCTCCGGCGCCACCTTCAGCTGTCCGCTGACATGGTACTGGCACAGCTCCTTTAAAAATTCCCGGCTTGGGTCCGCCAGCAGATAGTCGAAACGGATGCCGGAGCGGATGAACACCTTTTTTACCTTGGGGATATCGCGCAGCTTTCGAAGAAGGGCAATATAATCCTTGTGGTCAGCCCTCAGATTCCGGCACGGCTTTGGAAAAAGGCACTGCCGCTCCGGACATACGCCGGCTGTCATCTGTTTTTCACAGGCCGGGAAGCGGAAATTGGCCGTAGGGCCTCCGACGTCGTGGATGTATCCCTTAAAATCCGGCTCCTCCGTGAGAAGCTTCGCCTCGTCCGCGATGGAATCGTGGCTTCTGGTCTGAACGATTCTGCCCTGGTGGAAGGTAAGGGCGCAGAAATTGCAGCCTCCGAAGCAGCCGCGGTTGCTGATCAGACTGAATTTCACCTCTGAAATAGCGGGTACTCCGCCTGCCGCCTCATAGGACGGATGGTAGCTGCGCATATAGGGCAGGGCGTACACATCGTCCATCTCTTCCTGAGTCAGGGGCTTGGAGGCGGGATTCTGGATCACGAACAGATTGTCCTTGTAAGGCTCCACCAGACGCTTTCCCACAAAGGGATCTGTATTGCAGTACTGGGTATAAAAACTCTTGGCGTACTCCCTTTTATCCTCTTTCATGCTCTGGTAAGAGGGCAGGCGCAGTTCGTCGTAGACGGAATCCAGATTCTCCGCCTTGTAAACCGTGCCGTCGATAAAGGTGATATCCTTCACGTCAATGCCGCTGTTTAAGGCGTCTGCAATCTCCACGATGGATCGCTCTCCCATTCCGTAGGAGATCAGATCGGCCTGGGAATCCAGGAGAATCGACCGCTTGAGTCTGCCGGACCAGTAATCGTAGTGGGCCAGCCTTCGAAGACTGGCCTCAATGCCGCCAATGACAATAGGCGTTTTTTTGTAGACCGAGCGGATGAGATTGCCATAGACAACGGTAGCGTAGTCCGGCCGTTTTCCCATTTCCCCGCCCGGGGTGTAGGAATCCTTCGCTCTGCGCTTTTTAGAGACAGAGTAGTGGTTAACCATGGAATCCATGTTTCCGGCAGAGATGAGAAAGGCAAGCCTGGGCTCTCCCAAAATCTGGATGCTCTCCGGATTTTTCCAGTCCGGCTGCGGGATGATTCCCACCCGGTAGCCGTGAGATTCCAGCACACGGCTGATAATGGCATGGCCGAAGGAGGGGTGGTCCACATAGGCGTCGCCTGTCACATAGACGAAGTCGCACTGATCCCATCCTCTTTTTTCCATATCCTCTCTGCAGATCGGTAAATAATCATGTATCATAAATCCTTTGTACTCCTCCTCACACTCTTTGGAATTTACGGCGTCAGCTCTCTGTAATCGCGGATATAGAAGTCAGAGAGCGCTCTCTTTTCCTCTTCCATTCCAAGGGAATATTCGTCCTCCACGGCAAATACCTCCATTCCGGCTCTCTTTCCAGCCAGGATTCCAGCCGGCACATCCTCGAACACGGCGCACTCTTCAGGAGAGACCTTCATACGCCGCGCCGCCTCCAGGTAGATATCAGGGGACGGCTTGCCTGCCGCCACCTCGCAGCCGGTGATAATGCAGTCAAAATAGCGGGCCAGATTCAGAGAGCTTAACACAGCGTCCACCATTTCGCGGCCATTGCTGGTGCAGACGGCCATTTTTATGTTTTGTTTCGCTGCCCAGGACAAAAACGCCTCTGTTCCCGGCTTCGGAGGCACCTGGCTTCTGTATTTTTCAATGGACATGGAGACCCAGTCCGCCTTGATTTCTTCCAGGGAGGCCTCCAGGGCGAACCGCTTTTTAAAATAGGCGGCCGTCTCGGAAAAGCTCATTCCCTCAATCGCCTTCTGGAGATCAGGTGGGCATGTAAGCCCGAATTTTCCCAGGTATTCCACGTCGATGGCGCCCCACATCCACATAGAATCCACCAGAGTTCCGTCCAGGTCAAACAGAAAGGCTTTTTTCCCTGCCAGGGGGCTGCTGTTTTCTAAAGAAGAGACTTCCTCTCCCTTTAAAGCGCACAGCTCGTCGTCTGTCAGCCTTCTGTATTCTCCCGGAGCCAGCGTTTCGTCCAGCACAAGGCTTCCCATGGAAAGCCGTTTCAGGTAGATCACGCGGCAGCCTACTGCCTCGAACATCCGCTTTACCTGGTGGAATTTTCCTTCATGGATCGTCAGGCGGACCTCAGAGACAGGCCCCTCTTTTAAAAGTTCCAGCCGGGCGGGAAGAGTTTTCACGTCTCCGTCCAGAGTCAGGCCCTTGGCAAACTGTTCTTTCACGTCACTGGGCAGTATGCCCTCTACTCTGGCAAAATACACCTTATCCACGTGTTTTTTCGGGGAGAGCAGCTGATGAGCCAGCTGGCCGTCGTTGGTAATAAGGAGAAGTCCTTCTGTGTCTATATCCAGCCGCCCGGCCGGGAAAAGATCCTTTCTCCGGGCAGTGTCGATTAAATCCACAACGGTCTGAAAACGGCGGTCTTCTGTGGCGGAGACCACTCCCTGAGGCTTGTTAAGCATAAAGTATTCAAAGGAAGCGTAGGATACCGTCTGGCCGTCCAGAGAGATCTGCGCCCGTTCCGGATCAAACTTTTGTTCCGGCTCCCGCACCGTCTGGCCGTCTACTGTCACCCGGCCGCTTTTGATCAGCTTTTTTACCTCGCTTCGGCTTCCTTTTTTCATTTCCACCAGAAATTTGTCAAGGCGCATGGTTCCCATTACTGCCACCTCCATCCAGGATAATATTTATTCTTAAGGCTTCCCCTTGAACGCTTGGCCCAGCCCAGAGGGAATCCTCCTGTGCAGACGAGGATCCAGGAAAAACGGCTGTCAAGGGAAGCCTCCTCCTCGCCGCTTAGAGCAATGGTTTCCCCCTTTAAATAGCGGACGGTCCGATCATCTTCCGGCTGAAAATCCACCACAGCCGGATATTCTTCTTTTTTAAGGGCCATAGCCAGAGCCTGGGACGGTTCGAACCGTCCTTTCTTGATTTCGCCAAGCAACAGACCAGTTCTAAGAAACCGGATGCTTTTTCTCTGTCGTTCGCCAAGCCCTGCAACCGCCTCGGGCAGCAGGTAGAGACTGCCGTTTTTTTCAAACAGCTGAGAAAGGGGAAATTCTATTGAAACGGCGGATAAAAAGGCCGCTGCTTCGCTTCCTGCCAGCTGTTCCAGGGACGAGGGGATTCTTTCCGCTTTTCCCGCGCTGTCATCTGAACGGCTGCCTGCATTTCCTGTCAGCGCTTCTGCCGCCGATACCGGTTCCTTTTGAAGAAGCGCAATAAAATGCCCTTCCCCCTGAATCCGGTGGGGGAACAGGCGGATGCACTGAGGCAGGCCGATGCCCCGGGAAAAGCCCTCCCCCTGGGGAAGCTCCAAAAGTTTCATATCAGGAAACTGTTCTAACAGATACTGGATCGTCCCCTCGTTCTCTTCCTCGTCAAAGGTGCAGGTGGAATACAGGAGAAGTCCGCCGGGCTTCAGCATGTTTACGGCCTCAGAGACAATGGAACGCTGAATGGGGACGTAGTCTGACGGCCCCTGTTTTTCGTAGCTTTTGATCATATCCGGATCCCGGCGGAACATTCCTTCCCCGGAGCAGGGGGCATCCACCAAGATTTTATCGAAAAATTCCGGCAGCAGGCCGGACAGCTTCTCCGGCGTTTCGCTGGACACGCAGAAATTGGAGATTCCTGCCATTTCCAGATTTTTTAAGAGGGCCTTGGCCCTGGAATTGCTGATATCGTTGGAAAACAGCAGGCCTTTTCCCTGAAGCTTCGCCCCCAGCTCTGTGCTTTTGCCGCCCGGAGCCGCGCAGAGATCCAGCACCCGATCCCCTGGAACAACAGGAAGGAGACTGGCCGGAGTCATGGCGCTTGGCTCCTGCAGATAGTAAAGCCCCGCGTAATACCAGGGGTGCTTGGACGGCCTTATCTCTGTCTCTGAAGCTTCATCGTCGGAAGCGTAATAAAAACCGTTCTCAATCCAGGGAACAGGCTTTATAGAGAAGGGAGCAATCTGCTTCCAGGTCTCCTTATCAATCTTCAGACGGTTGATGCGCAGACCGTTGTGGCAGGGCTCTTCAAAACTTTTTACATACGCTTCATACTCATCTCCCAGAAGCAGTTTCATCTTTTCTTTAAAATCAGCGGGAAGCGTTCCCGGCTCTCTGTTTTTTTTCATAAATTCTGTTACCAACCATTTCTCTTGTATCGCGTTAATAATCATACAGAAGCGTCCGCTTTTCCAGATACCTGAGAATCCAGTAGGGATTAACGCTCAGCTCCTTAAAATGCTCTGTCTGGATGTAAATGCCCAGGTGCAGATGAACCGGGAAATTTCCCACCGTGTTCTCCTCTCTGCCGTATCCGGAATCCCCCATAAAGCCCAGAAGCTCTCCTGCTTCTACGGTGTCTCCCTCTTTCCAGTCTCTGCTGTAGGAGTAGAGATGGGCATAGTAGAGATATGCTCCGGAAGGAGAGCGGATGCCTATCCTCCAGCCTCCCAGCTCCAGCCATCCCACCTTTTCCACCGTTCCGCTGCTCATGCTGACTACAGGATAAAAGCCTCTCTCCCGCTCTGTTCCCATAATATCGCAGCCCTCATGTCCCCGCTCTCTGCCGTAGGTCCTCTTCTGCTGCCATCCGTCTTCATAGACCGGCCTTGGCGTATCGGGACGGATGCTGGCTGGAATAGGAAAATAGGCCAGATCCGAGAGTATGGTTCTGTACCCGTCTGCCAGCTTTTGGTACGCTCTGGGCTTTTTCATCTCAAGTATTTTATTATCATAAGACAAATCTGTACATTCTGTCAAATCGTAATTGTGCCGGATCATCAGAGCGGCCAGCTGTTCCGGATCCAGCTGGTCAAGGGCAGAGACAGACTCTCCAAGCCTCATGGCCCGGAAACCGTCTGACTCCAGGGCATAGGGCGTCAGGCGGGCCAGCGGGACAGATGCGAAGAGAAAGCCTGTGACGGCTGTGATAAACAGGGCCAGAAGAAGGAGCAGAATTACAATCATAACCTCACCAATTTTTTACATATAGTGTACAAAACAGTGTATTCGGTGGCTTATGAAAAAATCCTTGTTTCCGCCTGCCATGGCGGCGGTTATGGGGCTTCTGCTCTTCTGCCCGTCTCTGGCTCTGACAGGGGCGAGGTCCGGGCTGCTTCTGTGGTTTCACACCGTGCTTCCCACGCTTCTTCCCTTCATGCTGTGTTCCAGCGCGATTGTGGCCTTTGGAGCCGTGCCTGCCATTACCCGCCCTCTGGCCCCGCTGTTTTCCCGTCTGTCCCTTTCGGAAAACGGCAGCTACGCTCTGATGGCAGGCATTCTCTGCGGCTATCCCATGGGGCCGAAAACGGCGGCTGATTTTCTGGCGGAGGGAACTATTTCAGCGGAGGAAGCCAGGTATCTTCTGGCAGTCTCCGCCTGGCCCAGCCCCATGTTCTTAGCCGGTTACCTGGCTTCCCTGCTGCCCTCCATCCTCTCCTTTCCCAGGATCCTCCTCTGCGTCTACGGGCCGGCCCTTGTGACTGCGGCCCTGGCCCGGGCAGTTTACCATGTGCCGAAACGAAACGATGGAAAACAGAACCAGCGCCCGGCAGTGAAAACTCCCGCTCCGGCTTCCCCTGTGTCTTTCGATGACATTTTGATGGACTGTCTGGAAATTATGGCAAAAATTGGAGGATATCTTATGATCTTCTCCATTCTGTCCGCATTCGTGACAGCCTTTTCTCCCAAAGGATTTTTTCTGCGCCCTTACCTTCTGGGACTGATTGAGATGACTACCGGAATCCGGGAAATGGCCTCCTCCTGCCATCCAGATCGGTTCATTGGAGCCGGCATGACGGGAGCCGCTGTGTTTGGCGGGCTGTCGGGTATCTTCCAGGTTTCAGCGGTGATAAAGAAAAATGCCGGACTTTCCATCCGGCATTATGTACTGTGGAAGCTGCTTCACCTGCTTTTGTCCACAATTCTGTTTATTCTGCTGTTCCTGTCTGATTAGGATCTGGAGTCTCCTCCACCAGGCTTCCGGCTAATTCAATCCGATTTGAAGAAACGATGTCATAGCTGGACTGGAGGGAGGACGCAAAGGAATCAAAGCGGTTCTGAGCTTCGTCCATCGTATGCTTTACAATGGTCTGAAGGCTTCTCAGCATATCGTCGGTGTACTGGACAGAGCTCTGGCGCATGGCGTTGGCCTCATTCACAGCGCGGTCTAAGATAGCCTGGCCCTGCGTCTGTGCGTTCTGGATAATGCTCTCTGCCTCCGCATAAGCCCTCTGCATAATCTCATGCTCGTTGACCAGCTCGTTTGTCTGCTCTGTGGCCTTGGCTACCATGGCGTCTGCCTGAGAGCGGGCCTCCTGAAGGATCGCGTCCTGATTGCTGATAATCTTCTGATACTTCTTAATCTCCTCCGGAATGCGGAGGCGCAGCTCCACCAGAAGCTCCTCGATCTCTTCTTTATTTACAAGAATCTTTGTATTGGAAAGAGGCTGAAATTTACAGCTCTCAATATATTCCTCAATTTCATTGATAATCTGCTCAATTCTGCTCATAGTTCTCTATCTCCTTTACCTTTTTATGGCTGGCGGAACACTTTTTCTGCACCTCTTTCGCCACAAGGGGATCCAGAAACGCCGAAATGTCGCCGCCGTACATGGCGACTTCCTTCGAAATGCTGGAGCTTAAATAGGCGTATTTTAAGTTCGTAGTCAGAAACAGTGTATCAATCTCCGGGGCAATGACGCGGTTCATCTGAGCCATCTGAAGCTCATATTCAAAATCTGTAACGGCGCGTAAGCCTCTGACGATGACCTGGGCCTCGTTCGCCCGTGCAAAATCGATCAGAAGCCCGTCAAAAGCCATCACCTCCACATTTGGAAGCCCTTTTGTTACGTCTTTTAACATCTTAACACGTTCTTCTACAGAAAACAATGGAGATTTTGCACTATTATTGAGGACTCCCACAATCAGTCTGTCAAAAATTTTTGAGGAACGCTCAATAATATCATAATGTCCCAGTGTCACTGGATCGAAGCTGCCCGGATAAATGGCTGTTTTCATAGTACTGTTTTCTCCTTTGGTGTTTAAGAATTGCAGTCAGATAGACTGATAAATAAATGCTTGTTTGTTTTATACTCCTTTACCCGATCCAGGTGAAAACCAAGACTGGAAAGATAGGAGGCATCTGTCTCCCTGGAAGCCTCCACGAGGATCACAGTGTCCTGCGTGATAAGGGAAGAATGGGCCAGGTATTCCAGGACCCGTTTTTCATGAAAACAGTTATAGGGGGGATCCATAAAAATAAAATCAAAGGAAAGTCCCCGCTCCTCCAGACGTTTTAAAGCTGTCATTACATCGCAGTTCATGACAATGGCCTGTTCTTCCAGACGCGTAGTATTCAGGTTGCTGCGGATGGTCTCTACAGCATCAGGATGGTTCTCCACAAATACGGCCTGTCTGGCTCCGCGGCTTAAGGCCTCGATTCCGATGGCGCCGCTCCCTGAAAACAGGTCAAGGAACTGGCAGTGATACAAATCATCCTGAATCATGTTAAATAAGGTTTCCTTAATCCGATCTGTGGTCGGTCTGGTTTCCATCCCTTCCGGTGTCTTTAAAAGCAGCCTTCTGGCGCTGCCGGCTATTACTCTCATCTATTTTTCCTGCTGTCTGATTATTGGCGGTGCGCAGGAGAGAATTTCAATCCACGCGCTCGTCACAGCATATTATAGTATGTAATGGACCGATATACAAGGCAAAATTAAAAGATTCGAGAAAAAGCCCGTTTCAAAAGCAGCGTTCAAACCGCAGGCAGACATTGGAAAAAGGCTCAAAAGATGCCAGTGTATTACAGACCATTTGACACATACTAGGAATGTAGCAAAAACAAAAGCCCATGAAACACACAAAAGAAAATAACTGCATGGGCGTCAGATGAAAAGGAGGGTTTGTTATGTCTACAAATAACAACACAACAAATGTACCAGAGGCAAAGGAAGCAATGAACCGCTTTAAGATGGAGGTCGCAGGCGAGCTCGGCGTTCCGTTAAGCAACGGCTACAACGGGAACTTAACTTCTGCTCAGAATGGATCGGTCGGAGGCTATATGGTAAAGAAGATGATCGAGGCGCAGGAGAGACAGATGGCCGGCAAATAGGCCTGTCTGAAAAAGCGGCTGTCTCCTGAGGAGATAGGGCTTCAGAAAGCGCAGACTCTGTATTAGCAGGGTGAATGCAAAAATGCAAAGAGCATGGACTGCAGAAGACGAAATATCTTTCGCAGTCCATGCTCTTTGTCGTATCTGACTTATGGCTTCAGGCAGAGGAAGGCGCACAGATTTCCTCTGCGCTCCGCGCTCCTCCGGTGGGAAAATAACAGATCCGGATTACAGTGCGTGCAGATATTGGTGACAGAGATATTCTCTGGCTTAAGCCCTGCCTCCTCCAGCACAATCTGGTTGGCTCTCCACAGATCCAGCTGGTACTTTCCGTCCGGCTTTTTTTCTAAAATAGCGGAATGACAGGTTTGAGAGAAGGCCTGTGCAAACTCCTCTGCCACCTCAGGACCCACTTCATAGCAATCGGCGCAGATGCTGGGGCCGATGCAGGCAATCAGATCCTCCGGGCGGGAGCCGAAGGCCTCCCTCATGGCTTCTGCAGTTACCCGGCCCATACCCTTGACCGTGCCGCGCCATCCGGAGTGGGACAGCCCGATAGCTCGGTGGACAGGATCCAGGAAATAGAGAGGCACACAGTCGGCAAAAAAGGTGACCAGGGTAATGCCTGGAATATCTGTAATCAGTCCGTCCACATCTGTGTAATCCCGCTCTCTGACCACGCCTTTTCCAGCATCCTTCTCTGTTACCTGTCTTACATTGACCGTGTGTGTCTGATAGGTGAGAACCATCTTCTCCCGCTCTACGCCCAGAGCCCGGGCCATTCTTGCATAATTTTCCAGTACGTCGTCCCGGTTGTCGCCTCTTGTAAAGGAAAAATTCATGGTGGCATAGTCTCCCTTGCTGACGCCTCCCAGGCGGGTGGAAAAGGCGTGGGATACCAGGCCGGTGTTCTCCAGAGCCGGGAAGCTCAGGTAAGTGACGCCGGCGCTTTCCTTTACAGTCAGCACGTCCCGCTCATCTCGTTTTTTAAATTTGATTTCGCTCATCTGTTTCTCCTTGAACTTCATCTGATAAAAAGTCTAATAAAAAGCATGTTTGATCAGCCGGATCTGGGATCCCAGTACAGCCGCCACGTCAAAACGGCAGGGAGTATCCTCGGAAAGCTGGCGTGCACAGAGATAATAGCAGGCCGTTTTTCGGATCCGCTCCTGCTTTTTTGCCGTCACAGCCTCCGACGGATCGCCAAAAGACGCGCCGGAGCGGTATTTGACCTCCACAAAGACAAGGGTATCCTTGTCTTTTGCGATTAAATCAATTTCTCCATAGCGGCTGAAGAAATTCCGCTCTAAAATCTGGTATCCCTGCTGTTCCAGGTATCGGGCCGCTTCCTCTTCATAGTGCGCGCCCACTGCTCTCCTGCTGGCTCTGTCAGTCATTGACAGCCTCCCTCTCCTCAAATTTCTTCAGAAAGCTTCTTCTATGAATCGGGCACATGCCGTACTCGCGGATGGCGTCTAAATGAGCCTTTGTCCCATAGCCTTTGTGCTTTGCAAAGCCGTACTGGGGATAGAGGCTGTCGTACTCTGCCATCATGTGATCCCTTGTCACCTTGGCCAGAATGCTGGCCGCCGCGATGGAAACGCTTTTCGCATCGCCCTTGATGATCTTCACCTGCCGGTTCTCCTCAATTCCAGGGATAATGACCGCGTCGTTTAAAAAGATATCTGGAGCGACAGGCAGCTTGTTTACAGCCTGGCGCATGGCCTCATAGGTGGCTTGAAGAATATTAATCTCATCAATGACAGCCGGACTCACGATTCCTACACCAAAGGCGACCGCCTTTTCTTTAATCTCTTCAAACAGAGCCTCCCGCCGTTTTTCCGACAGCTTTTTGGAATCGTTCAGATAGAGAATCTGGCAGTCCGCAGGCAGAATGCAGGCTCCGGCTACCACCGGACCGGCCAGAGGGCCTCTGCCTGCCTCGTCGATGCCGCAGACAACGGCTCCTGCCCCGTATTTTTTTTCATATTCCTTCATGGCTTCCAGGCGGAGAAGCTCCTGTTCCAGCTTTTCACCCTTAAGCGTTCTCATGCTGTGCCTCCTCGTCTGCTTCTGCTGTGCGCCCACTGTCTTCAGAGGGGACAGACGGCGGAAACTCCAGGGAGATCCGTCCAAGCTTGCCGCTTCTGAAATCATCCAGGAACAGATTGGCAGCCTTTTTAATGTCCAGCTCGTTTCCCTTCAAGAGGCAGGCGCGGATTCTGGCAATCTGCTCCAGCACCTGGTAGGGATCATAGTCTGTCCCTTCTTCCAGCTGATACCGCTCCTCCATCATGCCGCGGTAATGGATCATCAGGAAGCGCGCCAGCTCTGCGGCCAGCTCTGTCTTATCGAGAATTTCATCGTTGATGGAGCCGATAAAAGCCAGATTCATGCCGATGGCCTGATCCTCAAATTTCGGCCACAGGATTCCAGGAGTATCTAAAAGCTCCAGAGTCTTATTCAGGCGGATCCACTGATTTCCCTTGGTAACGCCAGGCTTGTTGCCCGTCTTGGCGCAGGCTTTTCCTGCAAAGGAATTAATAAAGGTGGATTTTCCTACGTTTGGGATGCCTACGACCATAGCGCGGACCGGGCGGTTCTTGATGCCTCTGCGCCGATCCCGCTCAATCTTTTCCCGGCAGGCCTCCTGAACAAGAGGTGTAATCTGCTTTAACCCCATGCCCGTGCGGGCGTTAATCTTCACCACGTGAAAGCCCTGGGCCTTAAACCAGGACGTCCACTGCTCGTTCTTCCGCTCGTCTGCCAGATCTGCCTTGTTTAAAAGAATCATGCGGCCCTTTCCTCTGGCCAGATCGTCAATATCAGGGTTTCGGCTTCCCAGAGGCATTCTCGCGTCCACCAGCTCGATCACCAGATCGATGAGCTTGATATCCTCCTTCATTGCCCGCTTGGCCTTTGTCATGTGGCCTGGGTACCATTGTATATTCATAGTGCGTTCCTCTCTGCGTTTGATTCAAATTGTTCTTTTTAAATATAAATTTCCGTATAAAGTAAAGAAAGGGACAATTTTCATTGTCCCTTTAATTGCAAGAATTATTTAACTAACTCTTTTACCTTAGCAGCCTTGCCGACTCTGTCTCTTAAGTAGTTTAACTTAGCTCTTCTTACTTTACCGCGTCTTACTACCTCGATGTTCTCAACGGAAGGAGAATGTACCGGCCATGTTCTCTCAACGCCAACGCCGTTGGAGTTCTTTCTTACTGTGAAAGTCTCGCGGATGCCGCCGTTCTGTCTCTTAATAACAGTTCCCTCGAAAACCTGGACTCTCTCACGATTTCCCTCTTTGATCTTAGCGTATACCTTAACTGTATCGCCTACGTGGAACTCAGCTACGTCTGTTCTTAACTGTGCGTTCTCAATGTTCTTAATAATCTCGTTCATCTAAGTGAACCTCCTTTAAAATCTTTGATGTTCTTAATACATATCGTAACAGAGGACCATCTCTTTATTTCACAGATATAAATTCTATCACAAATTGTCTGCTTCTGCAAGACCTTTTTCAGGTATTTTTCGCAGCAGCTTTGCAATTTCGCTCAGCCCGTTAATTCTGTAATCCGGCTGCGCCTTTCCCTTGTATGGCCTGTAGTCCCGGCTGATCAGGCAGCTGTGGAGGCCGCTTTTTGCGGCGCCTGAAATATCGCTTACGCTGTCCCCGATGTGGAGAATTTCCTCCGGCTTCACCTTCAGCTCTCTGCAGACTGCGGAGAAGAAACGCCTGTCAGGCCCTCCCTTCCAGGCTTTTAATTCGTCTGATAAAAAGACTTTCTCAAAGGTAATCCCGGCTTCTTCAAGCCGTTTTAAAACTCCCTCAGCCATAAGGGGGCTGGCATCGCTGGAAAGCACAAGGCGGAAGCGTGTTTTCAGCTCTCTGAGAACGGAGACCACATCCTCATAAAGCGGAGCCAGACTGTGGTTTTTAAGGATAGCCTGCGTCATCTTTTCCTCTGTCACAGAAAAGGAGCCGTTTCCAAAACCTGTAATCCGAAGAGCCTCTCTGGCGCAGCGGCGGTAAATTTCCTCCATATCGCAGAATCCGCTCTCAGAAAACGATTTTTTTAAAACCTTGGGATAGGCGCTTACAATGGCTTCCGCCCCTGCCCTGGCCCGGCGGTCTGTGTACTGCTCCCCCAGAATCTCCTTCCAGATTTCCGGAATTCTGGCATTGACGTCTGCAAGCGTCTGAAACAAATCCAGGCTGATTACCTGATAGGAGGCCCGGCGCGCCGTCTCCTGCTCATGAAAGACAGAATCGGCAAATTTCTGTTCTGCGTCTGTCAGACAGGCATCCTTCATCAGCTCAGGCCGCCGTTCAATGGTTCTGCGGATAGACTGCTCTCTTCTCCAGGCGTCGATTTTCCTGTGATCTCCGTTTAACAGTACCTGAGGAACCTGCCTTCCCTGAAAAGCCTCAGGACGCGTATACTGGGGATACTCTAACAGATTATCGTGGAAGGACTCAAACTCCGCCGACTCGCCGTTATTTAATACCCCTGGGACAAGGCGGGAGATGCAGTCGATCATGACCATAGCGGGAAGTTCTCCTCCTGTCAGGACGTAATCGCCAATGGACAGATAGTCTGTGACAATTAAGTCCAAAGCCCGCTCGTCAATTCCCTCATAGTGGCCGCAGAGAAAGACCAGATCCTCCTCCTTTGCCAGATCCTCGGCAATCTTCTGGCTGAACACCTTTCCCTGGGGAGTCATATAAATTACCCTGGGCCGCTTTCCCAGGCGGGCGGCCAGATCCTCGTAGGCAGAAACCACGGGACCGGGCTGCATAACCATGCCTGCGCCTCCGCCGTAGGGATAGTCGTCCACATGATTGTGCTTATCCTGGGAAAAATCCCGGATATTTACCGCTTCTGCACAAATCAGCCCCTTTTCCATGGCACGGCCAATGATGCTGTTGTTTAATCCGTCCATGATCATCTGCGGAAACAGAGTCAGTATATGATAATTCATCGCGTCCTCCTGCTTAAAAAGACGGCCCGGGAACTTTACAGATCCAGAAGGCCGTCTAAAATATGTACCAGAACCTGTCCTTTGTCCAGATCCACGTCAAGAATGCACTCCTTGATAGATGGGAACAGATATTCCTTTCCATCCTTTCCCGTAATCACATAGACGTCGTTGGCGCCTGTCTGAAGAATATCCTTTACCGTTCCGAACTCCTCTCCCTCGTCAGTCACCACAGCAAGGCCGATGAGATCTACGATAAAGTTTTCATTGGGCGCTAACTGAACCGCATGCTCTCTGGATACGAGAAGATCTTTTTTGCGGAATGGCTCCACCTCATTGATGCTGTTAAATTCCCTGAATTTTAAAATCGCCATGCCCTTGAAAAATTTCGCCTGCTCCACGTGGAGAGAAAGGCGTTCTTTTCCGGTGTCCAGATATACTTCCTTCAGTTTCTTAAAGCGGTTGATATCGTCGGTTGTAGGGAACACCTTTACCTCGCCGCGGATGCCGTGAGGAGAGGTAATGACGCCCACCCGTAAAAACTGTTCCATAGTCGTCTCCATTTTCTGAAATAACAAAAGCCGTCTACCATGAAGGCCGGCGGCTTCTTCGTTACTGAATCTCTACAATAACTTTCTTATCTTCTTTTGATGCGGCTGCTTTCACAACGGAGCGGATCGCTTTTGCAATTCTGCCCTGTTTTCCAATCACCTTACCCATATCGGAAGAAGCGACTGTCAGCTCAACTACAATCTCGTCATCTTTTACAGATTCTGTAACTGCAACCTCATCTGGGTTGTCTACCAGCGCTTTTGCAATCACTTCCACTAATTCTTTCATACCATTCACCTCGCAGACCGCACTCGGAACTCCGAAGCCGGCCTATGAAACATGCCTTTTAAAGGCATGTTTCATATAAGCTATTTACTGGATACCAGCGATTTTTAAAAGCTTTCCAACAGTCTCTGTTGGCTGAGCGCCTGTTGCTAACCACTTCTTAGCAGCTTCCTCATCGATCTTGATAGTGCTCGGCTCTGTGTTCGGATCGTAGTAGCCTACCTCTTCGATGAATCTTCCGTCTCTTGGGGATCTGGAATCTGCAACGACAATTCTATAGAAAGGTGCTTTCTTCTGACCCATTCTTTTTAATCTCATCTTTACCATTGTAATTTACCTCCTTGTGTATTTGGAAACTTATATAGAAAATGCGTCTGCATTTGCTAACCTTTTCTTTTCACTCAAATATTTGATTTTAGAAGGGAAGCTTCATCTTTCCCATCAGTCCGCCAAGTCCTCCCCGGCGTTTTCCGCCCATCATGCCCGGCAGCTGCTTCATCATCTTTTTCATCTGCTCAAACTGCTTGACAATACGGTTTACTTCCGCGATATCCACGCCTGCCCCTTTGGCAATTCGTTTCTTTCTGGAAGGATTCAGCAAATCAGGATTGGCCCGCTCTTCTTTCGTCATGGAGAGGATAATCGCCTCCACCCGGTCCATCATCTTTTCATTGCCGTCCAGATCCACGCCCTTTAACTGGTTCATGCCGGGCATCATATTCATGATGCTGGCCATGCCGCCCATTTTTTTAATCTGGTGCATCTGGTCTAAGAAGTCATTGTAATCAAACTCTGCCTTCTTAATTTTCTGAGAGAGCGCTTTCGCTTTCTCTTCGTCAATCACAGCGGTGGCCTTGTCAATAATGGACATGATATCGCCCATTCCCAGGATTCGGGAAGCCATACGGTCTGGATAAAACTGCTCTAAATCAGAGAGCTTCTCGCCCATACCCACATAGAGAATCGGCTTGCCTGTTACCGCTTTGATAGAAAGAGCTGCTCCGCCTCGTGTATCGCCGTCCATCTTGGTCAGAATAACGCCGTCGATGCCGATTTTATCGTTGAACATGCCCGCGACATTTACCGCGTCCTGTCCAGTCATGGCGTCTACAATCAGAAGCGTCTGATCCACAGCAATCTGTTCTTTAATTTCCACCAGCTCGTTCATCATGTCCTCGTCAATGTGAAGACGGCCGGCAGTATCGAGAATCACCACATTGTCGCCGTTTTTAGCCGCATGCTCAATGGCTGCCTTTGCAATGTTTACCGGCTTATGGCCAGTTCCCATGGAAAATACGGGAACGCCCTGTTTTTCACCGTTGATTCTCAGCTGGTCAATGGCTGCCGGACGATAGATATCGCAGGCTGCAAGCAGAGGCTTTCTGCCTTTGGCCTTGAGCTTTCCGGCAATCTTCGCTGTGGTAGTCGTCTTACCTGCGCCCTGAAGTCCGGCCATCATAATGACGGTGATTTCATTGGCAGGCTTTAAGGCAATCTCCGTCATCTCGGAGCCCATCAGCTTTACCAGCTCTTCATTTACAATTTTTATTACCATCTGTCCTGGATTCAGACCGTTTAAGACGTCCTGTCCTACCGCCCTCTCCTGCACAGAATTGATAAACTGTTTTACTACTTTAAAGCTGACGTCCGCCTCCAGCAAAGCCATCTTGACTTCCCTGAGTCCGGCCTTTACATCAGCCTCTGACAGACGGCCTTTTCCAGTCAGATTTTTAAATACGTTCTGCAGTTTGTCTGCAAGGCTCTCAAAAGCCATCCGGAAAACCTCCTGTCCCGCCACAGTGCCCTGTGGCTACAGCTTAATAATGTCACTGGAAATCTCGCCAATGCGGTCAATAAAAGCTTCGTCCCCTGTCTCCTTAAACTGTTTTGTCAGCTTATGGATTTCTGCCACCAGCTCCCTGGTCTGCTGAAATTTGTGAATCAGCTGAAGCTTTTTTTCGTATCCGCCCAGGGTTCTGTCACACCGCTTAATCAGATCGTGGACGCCCTGGCGGCTGATTCCCTGTTCATTGGCAATCTCGCTGAGAGATAAGTCGTTAAACACTGCGTCTTCGTAGATTTCTTTTTGGTGGTCTGTCAGCAGCTCGCCATAGAAATCATAGAGAAGTGTCTGCTCCACAATTTTTTCCATTTCCAATCACCTGCATTATAATATCATAGGCAGGCTGGGGTGTCAAGTATTTTTTCTTTACACTATATTTTGTATATTTCTTTACTCTTCATCATTTTCTTTTGGAGCATGGATATCCAGAAACGCCGCTCCCAGCGGGCTTTCCCAGTGGCAGAGATCAAACGGTTCGCCGCGCAGGGCCTGTTCATAGATTTCTCTCAGAACCGCAAGGTCAGCCTTCCTGCCGTCGTCCATGATAACAGTCAGAGTACAGTGATCTTCTTCATCATCCGGATCGCCGGCATGGCTGTCTGCGATGACTGCCGGATAATGTCTGGCCGGACCGCACAGGGCTGTATTGATATAATAATGAAAGCCAAAGGCTGTGCAGAAGCCGATCAGCCCCATGAAAAAACCTGCTCCCAGACGCAGGCGTTTTGGGGTACGCACAAGCAGCATAACCGTCAGAAATACGCCGATAACCAATATCCGCACCAGGCTGAACCAGCTGTCGTCCACCTCCTGAAGAACCCAGCCTTCCCAGAAGTAGTGAACCTGTCCCATATAGAGAAGAGCCAAAAGCAGCGAAGGAATCAGAGGCATTTTTATGTGCATGGCGTTCCACTCAGGTGTAGCGTTTTTGGGCGGATCGTCAAAAAGCAGGACAGGAGCAAAAACGATGCAGAACACTAAAAATGGGATGGGGGCAATGGCTGCAATCGCCATTGCAGCACGAAATTTTATATCGGCAAAGAGAGCCAGGGGCAGCGGAGCAAGCGTACCGGCGGCAAAGAAAAGCAAAACCAGCCATCTTCCTGTCCGGACAGCCTTCATATGAGCGTGCCAGCGGGTTCTGTACTCTTCCCGCCACTGGACAGTTCCCTCTGCCTTCGCTTCCTGCTCTGCCTGCTTTTCCATGGCATGAGTCAGAGAAGCTGCGAGATCTGAACACTCAATCCACTCTGCCAGCCGGGGAATGCCTTTCATATTTGTTTCCACCGAAACCAGCTTTTTACCATTGCTGTCCAGCAGGCGGATGGAACGGCTGGCAGTAAGCTGCACAGCAGCTATCTGGCCTGGCGCAAACATTTTCTGCTTTCCAAAACTGCTGGTATACAGAACAGAATTATCCTGGAATATCAGCAGGCTTCGGCTGCGCCCTGCTGACAGCATCCAGATTCCAAGCACCATAAACGGCAGGCCGATGGAGGCAGTGACAATTGTATAAACGGCCTCGAACGGAGGTGTTCCAGATACAATAACGGAAAGCAATCTGGTGATATGTCAAGATGATTTATGAAATGATTTTGATATGCTTT
>ERZ1673736.552-NODE-552-length-58278-cov-4.818508_pt1 | contig 58278 bp, 63 predicted proteins | sample MGYA00580212_ERZ1673736 | MGnify/ENA primary metagenome ERZ1673736 (study PRJEB41218, sample SAMN15661752) | gut metagenome | host: Homo sapiens | place: Canada: London | collected 2015-08-20/2019-03-30 | study: EMG produced TPA metagenomics assembly of...
CTGTCAGATGAACTGAATGAGGTCATGAAAGATTCTAAAAAAATCTGTAAGCATCTTCACCTTCCGGTACAGTCAGGAAGCAGCCGCATCCTTGAAAAAATGAACCGCAGATATACGAAAGAACAATATCTGGAATTGGTAAGAAAGATTCGTGAGGCGGTTCCGGATATTTCCTTGACGACGGATATTATTGTTGGGTTTCCGGGAGAAACGGAGGAAGATTTTCTGGAAACAATGGACATTGTAGAAAAAGTCCGGTACGACAGCGCCTTTACTTTTATTTATTCTAAAAGAACCGGGACCCCGGCTGCAGTTATGGAAGAGCAGGTTCCCCAGGAAATTGTAAAAGATCGCTTTGACAGGCTTCTTAAGCGGGTGCAGGAGATATCTTCCGAAGTCTGTGCTGTTCATGAGGGAACTACGCAGACCGTGCTGGTGGAATCTGTTAATGATCATGATGAGACACTTCTTACCGGACGGCTCAGTAATAATCTGCTGGTACATTTTCCGGGAGATGCCGGTTTGATTGGCAGTTTCGCAGATGTAAGGCTGGATGAATGCAAAGGATTTTACTATTTGGGGACAATGGTTTAAAATCCCACCCATAATTTGTGCCTATAACGCCTAAACTATGTAGTATAACACATAGCGAGGGCGTTTTTTATGAAAAAATTGAGTGAATATATTTTCTTCTGGGCATTGGGAGGTTGTATCTATTATTTTTTTGAGATTCTTTTCCGCGGCTTTTCTCATTGGTCCATGTTTGTCCTGGGAGGGATCTGTCTTTTGTTTTTTTATATTCAGGGTTCCCTGTTGCATTGGAAGGAACCACTGTGGAGGCAGGTTCTGCGATGCATTATCTTTGTAACGGCGATGGAATTCATAACCGGAATTATTGTCAATAAATGGCTTCATCTGGAAGTGTGGGATTACAGTGGGCTTCCTTTACAGCTTTTTGGACAAATCTGCTTTCCGTTCATCGTAATATTTTCCGGCTTGTGTCTGGTAGGAATCTTTATAAGCGGATATTTAAGTTATTGGCTTTTTGGAGAAGAAAAACCATCTTATCATATACTGTAAGCAGAATATTTTCATCTTTCTTTATGAAAAGAAAGATGATATAATGAGCACAATGAAAAAACGAAAGAGGAGATAGATGTGGCTGAATTAACACCAATGATGCAGCAATATATGGAAACCAAAAAGGAATACAGCGACTGCATCTTATTCTATAGATTAGGGGATTTTTATGAAATGTTCTTTGACGACGCCCTGACTGCGTCCAGAGAGCTGGAAATTACTTTAACGGGTAAAAACTGTGGTTTGGAAGAGAGGGCTCCGATGTGTGGAGTCCCTTATCATGCCGTAGACATTTACTTAAATAAACTCGTATCAAAAGGATATAAAGTAGCTATTTGTGAACAGATGGAAGATCCTGCGACTGCAAAAGGGCTGGTTAAAAGGGAAGTGGTGCGTATTGTCACGCCGGGTACAAACCTTAGTATGCAGACACTGGATGAGACGAAAAATAATTATATTATGTGCGTTGTATACATTGCCGACCGCTATGGACTCTCTGTGGCAGATATTACAACAGGAGATTATTTTGTGACGGAACTTGACAGCAGCGGTAAGCTTTTGGATGAAATCTGCAAATTCATGCCTTCGGAACTTATTTGTAACGAAGCCTTTTTTATAAGCGGACTGGATATTGATGATCTGCGGGAACGGCTGAAAATCACGATCTATTCTTTGGAGTCCTGGTATTTTGATGATGCTATATGCGTCCGCAGGTTAAAAGAACACTTCCATGTCAGTTCGATGGAAGGTCTGGGCATTGCAGATTATTCCTGCGGAATCATCGGTGCCGGCGCTCTCCTTATATATTTGGAAGAAACACAGAAGAATTCTCTTTCCCACCTTACCAGGCTGACCCCTTATGCAACAGGAAAATACATGCTTCTGGATAGCTCTACCCGTCGGAATCTTGAACTGACAGAAACATTACGCGAAAAAAATAAAAGAGGCTCTCTTCTGTGGGTGCTTGATAAGACAAAGACGGCCATGGGCGCCCGAACCTTGCGAAAGTATATTGAACAGCCGCTGATTCATAAAGAATCGATTGAAAGACGCTTGGATGCAGTTGAAGAATTGAAGAGTAACGCTATTTCCAGAGAAGAGATCAGAGAATACCTGTCTCCGGTTTACGATTTGGAACGTCTGGTTACAAAAATCACTTATAAATCTGCTAATCCAAGAGATATGATTGCTTTTCAGAGCTCTCTTGCAATGCTTCCTCATATTAGATACATATTGGAAGATATGCAAAGCCCGCTGCTTAAAAAGCTGTGGGAAGACCTGGACACATTAGAAGACCTGTGCACACTGATTTCTTCAGCAATTTGTGAAGAACCGCCTCTTGCGATGAAAGAAGGCGATATTATCCGCGATGGTTATAATGAAGAGGTAGACCGTCTGCGAAGCGCTAAAACAGAAGGCAAAAACTGGCTGGCGGATCTGGAGGCAGAAGAACGGGAAAAAACCGGGATTAAAAATCTTCGCGTAAAGTATAATAAGGTGTTTGGATATTATCTGGAAGTCACGAATTCTTACAAAAACCTTGTTCCGGATTATTATACCCGCAAACAGACACTTGCTAATGCAGAGCGGTATATTACACCCCGGCTCAAAGAATTGGAAGATACTATATTGGGAGCGGAGGACAAATTATATGCCCTTGAATATGAGCTGTATTGTGAAGTTCGGGATATCGTAGGACGTGAAGTCGTTCGGATACAAAATACGGCAAAAGCCATCGCCGATATTGACGTGCTCGCCTCCCTTGCACTGGTGGCAGAGCGAAATAATTACATACGGCCGAAAATCAATGAAAATGGGAAGATAGAAATCAAAGATGGCCGTCACCCGGTAGTGGAAAAAATGATTCCCAACGATATGTTTATTGCCAATGATACTTTTCTGGATGACAAAAAGAAACGAATCGCCATTATTACCGGCCCTAATATGGCAGGAAAATCCACCTATATGCGGCAGACAGCGCTGATCGTATTGATGGCGCAAATTGGTTCTTTCGTACCGGCTTCAGAAGCAAATATCGGGATTGTAGACCGAATTTTTACCCGTGTAGGAGCATCGGATGACCTTGCCTCCGGTCAGAGTACTTTTATGGTGGAGATGACGGAAGTCGCAAATATTCTTCGCAATGCTACGAAAAATAGTCTTCTGATTCTGGATGAAATCGGAAGAGGAACCAGTACTTTTGATGGTCTCAGCATTGCGTGGGCGGTTGTTGAACACATCAGTAATACGAAGCTTCTGGGAGCTAAAACACTGTTTGCCACCCACTACCATGAACTTACAGAGTTAGAAGGTAAGATTGATAATGTAAATAATTATTGTATCGCGGTAAAGGAAAAGGGAGATGATATCGTATTCCTTCGTAAAATTGTAAAGGGAGGCGCGGATAAAAGCTATGGAATCCAGGTAGCAAAGCTGGCAGGCGTGCCCGAATCTGTCATTAGTCGTGCGAAAGAGATTGCGGAAGAACTTTTGAATGCTGATATCACCGGGCGGATAAAGGATATTGCAGCAGGAGGACATGAAGCAGCAGTTAAAACAAAAAAATATGATGATGTGGATCTTGCACAAATGTCATTGTTTGATACGGTGAAAGATGACGATGTACTGGAAGAATTAAAAAATTTAGATATCAGCCATTTAACTCCCATTGATGCACTGAACACCCTTTATCAGCTTCAGAATAAATTGAAAAACAGGTGGTAACAATGAAAATACAAGTATTAGACCAGGTAACAATTGACAAGATTGCAGCAGGAGAAGTGATTGAAAGGCCTGCATCGATTGTAAAAGAACTGGTAGAAAATTCTATCGATGCCCAGGCAACTGCAGTGGTCGCAGAGATTAAAGAAGGAGGGATCTCTTTTATCCGGATTACCGATAATGGATGCGGGATGGATAAAGAAGACGTTCCTTATGCATTTTTACGTCATTCCACCAGTAAAATACGCTCCGTAGATGACCTGTCGCATATTTCTTCCCTCGGGTTTCGTGGAGAAGCGTTATCCAGTATTGCGGCGGTTTCTCAGGTGGAATTGATTACCAAACCGGCGGATTCATTGTTTGGGACAACCTACCGGATTGAGGGCGGAAAGGAAATTTCTATTGATGAAACAGGAGCGCCTGATGGTACCACCTTTTTGATAAGGCAGCTGTTTTACAATACGCCTGCCCGCCGGAAATTCCTGAAAACTGCAATGACAGAAGCAAGCCATGTGGGCGACCTGATTACACGTCTTGCCTTATCCCACCCTGAAATTTCTTTTCAGTTTATAAATAATGGACAGTCCAAATTACATACTTCAGGAAATGGAAATTTAAAAGATGTGATTTATCATATATATGGCCGTGAAATAGCGTCGCATTTGCTTGCTGTAGACTATGAAAGCGGAGGAATACGGATTACCGGATTTGCCGGAGAACCGATTATTTCCCGTGGAAACCGTAATTTTGAAAATTATTTTATTAATGGGCGATATGTGAAAAGCAATATCATATCAAAAGCAATTGAAGACGCATATAAAGATTTTACGATGCAGCACAAATATCCGTTTACGGTTCTCCACTTGTCGATCGACGGTGAAACGGTGGATGTGAATGTCCATCCGACCAAGATGGAACTTCGTTTTAGTAATCAACAGCAGATTTATAATTGCGTATGTGAAGCAGTTGGAAAAGCTTTGCATCAGGAAGAATTGATTCCGCATGTAGAAATCCCCGAACCGCCCAAACCGCCGACAGAAAGGAATCCACAGGATACGGTTACTTTTGGGACAACTGTAAAAAAGAAGGAGCCTGCAGCGCAGAAAAATCTGGACTACTTTATGGAAAAGATGCGTGAACGGGTTCTGTCCTATCATGAACAGAACTCTGCCGCGGAAGTAAAGAATAAGAACGATATTTTCAAGCCGGAGCGGCAGACAAACCGTATCAGAGAAGCAGTAAATTACCGAAAAGCTAATTTGGAGGAAAATACTCCATCTGTGCCGTCAGGTGAACAGCTGAATTTCTTTGATGAGAAACTTCTGACGAAAAAGGCAGCCACAGAATACAAACTTATCGGACAGGTATTTGAAACTTATTGGATTGTAGAATTTCACGATAATCTTTATATCATTGATCAGCATGCTGCACATGAACGCGTGCTGTATGAGAAGACACTTGCCGGGATGAAGAAAAGAGAATTTACTTCTCAACTCATCAGCCCGCCGATTATTCTGGAGCTTTCTATGAAAGAAGCTGAACTTCTGAATAAATATATGGAGCGGTTTACCAGGATTGGTTTTGAAATCGAAGAATTCGGACAGGATTCTTATGCCGTCCGTGCTGTTCCCGACAATCTGTTTAGCATTGCCAAAAAGGATCTCCTTATGGAAATGCTGGATTCGCTCTCAGATGAGCTGTCCACGGAAAACACACCGGATTTAATCGACGAAAAGATAGCATCTATGTCCTGTAAAGCTGCTGTAAAAGGGAATATGAAATTGTCAGCCGCAGAGGTTGAGACTTTGATCGGAGAATTGCTGGAACTGGAAAATCCTTACCATTGTCCTCATGGCAGACCGACAATCATTGCCATGTCCAAACGGGAACTGGAGAAGAAATTCAAAAGGATTGTATAGAAAGGAAATATTATGAAGCAGCCATTGATTATTTTGACGGGGCCGACTGCTGTCGGGAAAACCAAAGCATCTATCGGACTTGCGCAGGCGATTAACGGTGAGATTATTTCTGCAGATTCTATGCAGATTTATAAATACATGGATATTGGTTCTGCTAAAATTTGCCCGGCAGAAATGGAGGGCGTGCCTCACTATCTGGTGGATGAGCTTTTACCGGAAGAAGAATTCCATGTTGTAAAATTTCAACAGATGGCAAAAAAAGCGATGGAGCAGATTTACAAGAAAGGACACATCCCCATTGTAGTAGGCGGAACCGGCTTTTACATTCAGGCACTTCTTTACGATATTGATTTTACAGAAAATAAAGAAGACAGCGGATACCGGCAGGAACTGGAACGATATTGCCGCGAGCACGGGGCTGAAGCGCTGCATCAAATGCTCGCTGTAAAAGACCCTCAGGCTGCCGAAGAAATTCATGCAAATAATGTAAAGCGTGTCATCCGCGCGCTGGAATTTTATCACCAGACAGGCCAAAAAATATCAGAACATAATGCAAGGGAAAGGCAAAAGGAATCTCCCTATGAATTTCGCTATTTTGTGCTGAATGATGAAAGGCAGCATCTATATACCCGCATTAACCAACGTGTAGACCAGATGATGGATGCCGGACTTTTAGATGAAGTAAAACGCCTGAAAGCTATGGGATATACACGAGATATGGTGTCCATGCAAGGGCTGGGTTATAAAGAACTTCTTTCCTATCTTGACGGGGAATGTACGCTTACGGAGGCTGTCTATACTATTAAAAGAGACACCAGGCATTTTGCTAAACGGCAGCTTACCTGGTTTAAACGGGAACGTCAGGTTCTTTGGATTGACAAGCCATCTTATGCTTATGATGAAGAGAAAATACTGAAAGCAATGCTTTCGCATATGGAGGGAATCATATAAATGTTAGACGAAATAAAAGAAATGTATCAGGAAATGGGAATCCGGAAAAGTGTGCTTGATTTTGGGCAGGACGCATTATCCGGTCTGAAAGAACGCTTTGAAAAAATAGACGAGATTGCAGAATACAATCAATTGAAGGTAATCCATGCCATGCAGAAAAACAGAGTGAATGAATCTTGTTTTAAATTTGCCAGCGGATATGGATACAGCGATTACGGCAGGGATACGCTTGAGAAAGTATATGCCGACGTGTTCCATACCGAAAGTGCCCTCGTAAGACCGCAGATTACATGTGGAACGCATGCATTGTCTCTTGCCTTAAGCGCCAACCTACGTCCCGGAGATGAACTTCTTTCACCGGTGGGCAAGCCTTATGACACGCTGGAGGAAGTGATTGGTATCCGTCCGTCCTGCGGTTCCCTTGCTGAATATGGAATCACATATTCTCAGGTGGAATTGTTTCCGGATGGGAGCTTTGATTATGAAAATATAAGAAAAGCGATCAATGATCGGACCAAAATTGTTACCATTCAACGGTCAAAAGGTTATCAGACGCGTCCGAGCTTTTCTGTAAAACAGATTGGAGAGCTGATTTCCTTTGTAAAAGGGATTAAGCCGGATGTAATTTGTATGGTGGATAATTGTTATGGTGAATTTGTAGAGACCATAGAACCAAGTGATGTGGGAGCAGACATGGTAGTTGGATCACTGATCAAAAATCCGGGAGGCGGTCTTGCGCCTATTGGCGGTTATATTGCAGGAAGAGAGGATTTGATTGATGCCTGCGGATACCGTTTGACCTCACCAGGGCTTGGAAAGGAAGTTGGCGCTTCTCTCGGAGTTATGCAGACTTTCTTCCAGGGGCTTTTTCTTGCGCCTACAGTTACTGCAGGCGCACTAAAGGGAGCCATTTTTGCTGCGAATATTTATGAACGGCTGGGCTTTGGTGTAATCCCCAATGGATCAGAAAGCCGTCACGACATCATTCAGGCGGTAGAATTTGGCGTACCTGAAGGTGTAATTGCTTTTTGTAAAGGCATCCAGGCTGCCGCTCCGGTAGATTCTTATGTTACGCCGGAACCATGGGCAATGCCGGGGTATGACAGCGATGTAATCATGGCAGCCGGAGCCTTTGTACAAGGGTCATCCATTGAACTGAGCGCTGACGGACCGATAAAACCTCCTTATGCAGTCTATTTTCAGGGCGGACTTACCTGGCAGCATGCAAAGCTTGGAATTTTAATGTCTCTGGAATATCTGGTAAGAGAAGGGATTGTAACTTTATGAGAATCTATATTATCGGCGGAGGGGCTTCCGGCATAGCCGCTGCCATAGCCGCCGCAAGAAAAGGTGCCGCTGTAACAATTCTCGAACATAAAGACCGGATTGGGAAAAAAATTCTGGCCACCGGAAACGGACGCTGCAATTTGACAAATCTCCATATGGAAGCGTCCTGTTTCCGGGGAGATGATACTGCTATTGTAGATAAAGTGCTGCGTCGTTTTGATGCAGAAGATACCCTGAAATTTTTTCGGGATCTGGGACTTCTGACAAAGACACGGGGGAATTATGTGTATCCGCGCACTGACCAGGCCTCCACTGTACTGGAAATCCTGCTTATGGAACTTAGAAGGCTCCACGTCCATCTGGAGACAGATACCCATGTAACCTCTGTAGAAAAGACAAAAAAGGAATTTCGTATTCGGGCTTCACAGAAAGAAAAAGGAGAAAAAGTGTATCATGCAGATAAGGTGATTCTTGCTTCCGGAGGGAAAGCTGCGTCTGCCCAGGGATCTGACGGAAGCGGCTATGGACTGGCAAAAGCTATGGGACATTCGCTTTCGCCGGTGGTTCCTGCATTGACCGCTCTCAGAGCCTCGGAGAAAATTTTTTCCAGGCTGGCAGGGATCCGCACCGAAGCAACGGTAACCCTTTATCTTGATGGCAGAGAAACCGCAGCTGATACCGGGGAATTGCAGCTGACAAATTATGGGATTTCCGGGATTCCCGTATTTCAGGTTAGCAGATATGCTTCTAAGGGACTCTATCAGAAAAAAGAGGTCACTGCCAGGATAGATTTCCTGCCTGCAATGTGTGAGAAGGAATTCCTTCTGTATCTGTCCGAAAGGAAAAGAAAGGAAACGGATACTGTGATGGAGGAATTTCTTATCGGAGTTTTTCATAAAAAACTAATTCCGGTATTCTTAGAGTATGCCGGGATCGGATGTCATATGAAAGCAGAAGTGGTTTCAGAAGCAGAGTTTCAGAGACTTGTTAAGACGTGTAAGGGATTTCCGGTGCATATTATTGCCGCCAATTCCTTTGAACAGGCGCAGGTTTGTGCCGGCGGTGTGCGGACGGCACAAGTAAAGGCAGATACTTTGGAATCTATATATACGCCGGGTTTTTATCTGACGGGAGAATTACTAGATATCGACGGAATCTGCGGCGGATATAACCTGCAATGGGCGTGGGCCACCGGATACCTGGCAGGCAGAGATGCCGCTGCGGAGCGTGTTCATCGTACAGACAGGAGGACCTATGATTCAGATTAATCAGTTGAAATTAAATATCCATCACACAGAAGCGGATCTGGAGAGAAAGATTAGAAAAATTCTCCATTTGAAAGAAGATACGCTTCTTTCTTATCAAATTAAGAAACAATCTATAGACGCAAGAAAGAAACCGGATTTATTTTTTGTATATACAGTAGACGTGCAGATAAATGCAGCTTTAGAGAAACAGATTCTACGCAGATGCAATGATAAAAATCTGTCTGCCGTTCAAAGAACCTCCTGGCATTTCCCGTTATGTAAGAATGGAAAATTTCTGCAACACCGTCCTGTTGTAATCGGAAGCGGCCCGGCAGGACTGTTCTGCACATATTTCCTTGCACAAAATGGTTACCGTCCCATCCTTATTGAACGGGGAATGCCGGTAGAAGAACGGTTAAAGGATGTGGAAGCTTTCTGGAAAACAGGAAAACTAAATACCGAATCTAACGTACAATTTGGCGAAGGCGGAGCCGGTACATTTTCCGATGGAAAATTAAACACACTGGTAAAAGACAGCGATGGACGCGGCCGGAAAGTGATGGAGATTTTTGCAGAATATGGGGCGCCGAAAGAGATTCTATACGTAAACAAACCTCATATTGGGACAGATGTCCTGATAAATGTAGTCAGAAATATGAGAAATGCTATTTTGGAAAATGGCGGGGAAGTGCTTTTCCATACCAAAATGACTGATATCCGTACTCGCAATACGGACGGAAGCAAGCAACTGGAATCCTTACTTCTTACGGATACACTGACAGGAGAAGAACGGATACTCCCCACTGATATTACAGTTCTTGCACTGGGGCACAGCGCAAGAGATACTTTCCAGATGCTTTATGAGCGTGGGATAGATGTACAGGCAAAATCTTTTGCGGTTGGTGTAAGAGTCGAACACCCACAAGCCATGATTAACCTGTCGCAATATGGCAGGGAACATCCGGATGTTCTATCGGCAGCTTCTTATAAATTAACGACGAAACTGGAAAATGGAAGAGGTGTCTATACCTTCTGTATGTGTCCGGGAGGTTATGTAGTTAATGCTTCTTCCGAGCAGGAGAGATTGGCAGTCAATGGGATGAGTTACCATGCAAGGGATGGACGTAACGCCAATAGTGCTGTTATTGTAACGGTGACTCCGGAGGATTATGGCGGCAGCCATCCGCTTGCCGGTGTGGCGTTCCAGCGAAAATTAGAAGAAGCGGCATACCGTGAAGGAAAGGGCAGTGTACCTGTGCAGACTTTTGGCGATTATAGACGGAACATGCCATCCGAAAAACTGGGGACAGTGATCCCGCAGATAAAAGGCAAATACCGTCTTTCCAATGTCAGAAATATTTTCCCCGGGGAAATCGGCGATTCCATTGAACAGGGGATTCTTGCCTTTGACAGAAAAATTCCGGGATATGCCGGAGAGGATACGATTCTTTCCGGTGTGGAGAGCAGGACGTCATCTCCCTTACGTATAAACAGAGATGCACAGATGGAAAGCCCGGTAAAGGGAATCTACCCTTGCGGAGAAGGTGCCGGGTATGCGGGAGGAATTACATCAGCTGCAATGGATGGGATAAAAACTGCAGAAGCAATCGCCAAAAAATACCTTCCATTCGACAAGGCACGCGAATGATTAAGAAATTTTTAATGGGATAAGTCTATACACACTTTTTGAAATATGGTAAAATATACTGAGTTTTCAGAAGAGAAAATGCATTGTGGGCATCGTACGAATTGGAAAAATGAATCAGACCAATACCATGAAAGATTTATTAACGGCAGAGCGTCCCTACGAGAAATGTGAGCACAGCGGGGCGGGAAGCCTTACAGATGCAGAGCTATTGGCCGTCCTACTTCGGACAGGCACAAAAGGGGAGAATGTACTGGAGCTTTCCCGGCGTCTTTTATATGAAAAGGGACAGGGAATTCTGGGAATCCATCAGCTTGATATGGCGCAGCTTAGACAGATGAAAGGAATTGGGAGAGTCAAGGCAATACAGATTGCCTGTATCTCTGAATTGGCAAAGCGTCTTGCTAAGGCAACAGCTTCTGAAACACTTAGTTTTACATGTCCTGCGTCGATTGCAAAGTATTACATGGAAGAGATGCGGCACGAAAAACAAGAACACATGAAATTACTAATGCTGAATTCGAAATCACATCTTCTTGGTGAATCAGATATTTCCAAGGGAACGGTTAATTCATCGCTGATTACACCGAGAGAATTGTTTATAGAAGCGTTACAGAAAAATGCAGTGTCCATTATCCTGCTGCACAATCACCCCAGTGGTGATCCGACGCCCAGCAGGTCTGATATCCTGATAACAGAAAGAATTTATCAGGCGGGATTATTAATCGGAATTGACTTACTGGACCACATCATTATTGGGGACAATTGTTATATGAGTTTTTCCGAAGCGGAGCTGCTAGGTACGAAAGGATAATAGAAAATGGCAAAACATATATATGGACTGGATCTTGGTTCATACGAAATTAAAGTATATGACAAAAAGCAAGATACTATTTGGAAAGAAAAGAATGCAATTGCAGTTAAAAATGACAAAGAAATCTTTGCCGTCGGTGATGATGCCTACCGTATGTATGAGAAGTCTCCCACTGGTATTCAGGTTGCATTTCCTATGAAGGAAGGCGTTATTTCCAGATTTAATGATATGCAATATCTTCTGCAGAACCTGTTGAAAAAAGAACGCCGGTTTGCAAGAGGGGCAGAGTATGTAATTGCTGTTCCAACTGATGTGACCGAAGTGGAAAAAAAAGCTTTTTTTGATTTGGTAATACATTCGACGGCGAGGGCGAAAGAAGTTAATATTGTAGAACGAGGGATTGCTGATGCTATTGGACTCAATCTGGATATTGAAAATACAAAAGGAATCCTGATTGCTAATTTTGGTGGTGAGACTACTGAATTGTCCGTTATTTCCGGCGGCGGCATTGTTTTTAACCGGCTTGTAAAGGTAGGAGGGATTACTTTTGATCAGGCGATAGCAACCCTTGTGCATTATAACCATGACTTTTTAATCGGAAGGCTGACATCGGAGACGTTGCGGAAAAAATTTGGCGTGGTCATTGACGATTCCTCATTCCTCACAGTTGCAGGGCGGGATCTGATTACGGGGCTGCCCCAGCGGCGAGAGATTTCAAGCACTCTTGTTCGCGTGGCAATACAAGAACCTTTGAAGGATTGCCTCCGGGCAATCCAATCGCTTTTGGACAGGATACCACCGGAAATACGGAAGGCAATTTATAAGAATGGTATTTTCCTGACTGGCGGGGGTGCCTGTCTTCCCGGACTTGATGAGCATATGGAAAATGCTCTTGGAATTACCGTGCATACGGCTATTGAACCGGATATCTGTGCGGTAACCGGGCTGAAACAAATTATAATGTCAAAAGAACTGAAGAAACTGGCATATTCCATGTTGAATGAAAGTTATAGGTGGATGAGATAAGATGAAAATTAAACAGCAAAACAGTATTCCAAGTAAATATATATTTCTGATTTTTGTTGTCATATGCGGCGTCCTGATGGGAGCAGAGCTTTTTACTGACAGTGGCGGACCGCTTCGCTGGATTGGCAATTATACGATTGTACCCATGCAAAAAGGAATCAGTTATGTAGGAACCTGGATGAGTGATCTTTCAGACAATTTTCAAACACTGGACGAGGTGAAGAAAGAAAATGAAGAACTCCAGACACGTGTAGACGAACTGACTATCGACAATACAAGACTTCGTCAGGAACAGTATGAACTTGAACGTCTGAAAGAGCTCTACAAACTGGACCAGAACTATGCGGATTATGAAAAGGTAGCAGCACATGTTATTGCTAATAATGGTACGAACTGGTTTAGTTCTTTTACCATAGATAAGGGCAGTAATGATGGAATTAAAGAGGATATGAATGTTCTTGCAGGAAGCGGACTTGTTGGAATTGTCACAGAGGTTGCACCGAATTATTCACAGGTTCGTTCTATCATTGATGATGAAAGCAATATCAGCGGCATGATTCTTTCTACCTCCGATCTTTGCATGGTTCGCGGAGATTTAAAACTGATGGAGGATGGAAGAATTCGTCTGGAGAAGCTTCCAAATAACGATACCGAAATAGAAGTCGGCGAACAGGTAGTTACATCCCACATCAGTTCAAGATTTTTACAGGGATTGCTTATTGGGTATGTCAGCGAGATTTCTGTTGATTCCAATAATCTTACCCGTTCCGGCTATATCACTCCGGCGGTTGACTTTACAAAGCTGCATGAAGTCCTTATCATCACATCTACGAAACAAGATATGATAGATGCAAAAGACAGTGATACAGCGGATAATACGGCGGATTCTGCATCAGAGGAGGAGTAATACATGAAAAGAAAAGTGATTTCTTTCCTTATCATTCTGGCCTGCTTTTTGCTGCAGAGCGCGGTATTTCCCCGGATAACATTCTTTACTGTAAAACCGAATCTTCTGATTATTGTCACAGCATCTTTTGGATTTATGCGTGGAAAGAAAGAAGGAATGCAGGTTGGATTTATCTGCGGTATTCTGATGGATGTATTCTGGGGCGGGCTGTTAGGGTTTTATGCTTTAATTTATACAACAGCCGGTTACATGAACGGCTTTTTTAAGCGCATGTTTTATGATGAGGATATTAAGCTCCCACTGGGAATGATAGCCGCCAGTGAATTGGTTTATGGACTGGTAGTATATTTCTGCCTTTTTATGCTGCAGGGAGAATTCCATTTCTTCTATTACCTTTTCCATATTATTCTGCCTGAATTAGTATATACTATTTTGGCTACGATTGTTTTATACCAGATTATTCTTCAGATTAACCGTAAATTAGAAGCAGAAGAACAAAGGAGTGCCAGCAGATTTGTATAGTTTATGGGAAAAAATAAAAAACGGAGCAGCAGAAATCGCCCGAACAAGGTTGTTTATTGTTATTATTGTTTTTTGTGTATTATTTTCAATTTTAACTGGGCGTTTATTTAGCCTGCAAATTATCCATGGTGAAGAATATCTGAATAATTATAAGCTTCAGATTCAAAAAACCCGGACAATCCAGGCAAACCGCGGAAATATTTACGACCGCAACGGTGTTCTGCTTGCCTATAATGAACTGGCGTATTCTATTACGATTGAGGACAACAGTGAATATACCGGCTCTGAAAAAAACAGAGAATTGAATAAAGAAATCGGTCAGATTATCGAAATCGTTGAATCGAATGGCGACTCTGTAATTAGTAATTTCAATGTCGTTCTGGATAGCAACAATGAATATCAGTATGCAATGGATAACGAAACCCTGCGGCTCCGTTTCATTGCGGATGTATTTGGGGAGTCAACAATTGATAAGCTTACGGACGAACAGTGTAATATGAGCGCGAAGGATTTGATTGATTATCTCTGCGAGGATGAAACCAATGGTTATGGAATTAATCAAGATGAGATGGAGCGTTCCGAGGTGTTAAAATATGTAAATATCCGCTATGCTATCAGCCTGAATCGTTTTCAGAAATATATTCCGGCAACTGTTGCAGAAGATGTAAGCAACGAAACAGTCGCAGATATTATGGAGCATATGGATGAACTGCCGGGAGTAGATGTGGCCGAAAAATCCCTGCGCCGTTATACAGACAGTAAATATTTTGCCAATATCATCGGATATACCGGTCAGATTTCTCAGGATGAATATGACGCACTTGATAAAGAAGAGCAGGAGAAATATTCTTTAACTGATACAGTAGGAAAATCAGGGCTTGAACAGGTAATGGACGAGTATCTTCAGGGCGAGAAAGGGGAAGTGAAACTGTATGTCAACAGTGTAGGTAAGGTTATTGAAACGGTAGAGAATAAAGAACCTACTGCCGGTAATAATCTCTATCTTACAATTGATGCCAATCTCCAGAAAGCCGCATACGATATCCTGGAACAGGAGCTTGCGGGAATCCTTCTGGCGAAGATGGCTGATGTACTGGATTATGACCGCTCTACGTCTACGGATGCAGGCAATGTCATTGTTGCAAGCGGCGATGCTTATTATGCATTTATTGGAAATGATATACTGGATATGCAGCATTTTTCCGATGAAAATGCAGGCAATACGGAAAAAACAGTATATGCTTCTTTCTCTGCATATAAAGAACAATTAGTGAACGACCTGATTTCCATTATGGAAAATGAAAGTGCACCTGCATATAAAGATATGTCCCGTGAGACACAGGCGTACCTGTCTTTTATCGTGACAGATCTTCTGACGGAAAGCAGAGGCGTTCTTGTACAAGAGTCTATTAATACGGAAGATGCTGTATATCTCCAGTGGCGGAATGAAGAAACAATTAATATTAATACTTATTTGAATTATGCAATATCACAGAATTGGATAGATTCCTCTAAGTTGCAGGACTATGTATCCACAGACGGGAAATATTCCAGCGCCGGCGAATTATACAGCGGTCTTGTTTCTTATGTACAAGATGCTTTGCTTAACAGTTCTTCTTTTGATAAACTGGTTTATCAGTATATGATTAAAGCCGGAAGCATTACGGGAACGCAGATGTGCATGATGTTATATGAACAAGGTGTTCTTGCTTTTGACGAAGAACAGTACAACAGTCTGGCAAGCGGAGCAACAAGCGCTTATGATTTTCTCCGCAGTAAGATTCAGTCGCTGGAACTAACCCCCGGACAATTAGGGCTTGAGCCTTGTACCGGGTCTGTGGTGATTACGGATCCTGATTCCGGTAATGTACTGGCTTGTGTATCTTATCCGGGATATGACAATAACAGGCTTGCCAATTCTATGGATAGCGCTTATTATAACAAACTACTTACGAATACGGCCCGTCCGTTTTATAATAATGCAACCCAGGAAAAAACGGCTCCGGGTTCTACCTATAAACCTTTGTCAGCGATTGCAGGTCTTACAGAGGGTGTGATTGATCTGAATACGACCACTTATTGTGATGGTACATTCAAGAAGGTCGTCCCCAATATTAATTGTTGGGTATATCCCAGCAATCATGGGACACAGGATGTAGTCAGCGCTATTACCAATTCCTGCAACGTATTCTTTAATGAAGTAGGATATCGGCTGGGGCTGGAAGAGGCGGACGCTGCTCAGATGGAAAATGAAGACGGCTCCGAGACGAAAAATATTTATTCCAGTGAACTGGGGCTTAGTAAGTTAAGGAAATATGCCACCATGTTCGGGCTGAATGAAACCTCCGGCCTTGAAATTCCGGAATCGGAACCTCAGATATCCGACGATTCCTCTGTACCATCGGCGATGGGACAGGGAACTAACAATTATACAACCAGTCAGCTTGCGCGGTATATCAGCACTGTCGCAAATGAAGGGGCGGTATATAAACTGTCTCTGCTGGACAGGGTAGAGAAAATAGACGGGACGGTGGTAGAAGAGTTTCAGTCCGAACAGACAAATACAATAGAAGAAGTTTCACAGGATACATGGGATGCCGTGCATTCCGGAATGAGAGGAGTTATTCTGAATAACAGCAGCCTGTTTTCTAAAATAAACGAAAGCAGTGTTTCGTTATATGGAAAGACCGGTACGGCACAGCAGAGTAAGACCCACGCTGATCATGGCCTGTTTGTTGGATTTGCATCCAATGGAGGCGATCCGGAGATCGCATTTGCAATCCGGATTGCAAATGGTTACAGCTCTACTTTCGCGGCAGAAGTCGGTAAGGGTGTTATAGAATACTATTACAATATAACCGATTCGTCAGAGCTTATTAACGGCAGCGCTTCTGCGGTAAGCGCAAGCTCTCACAGTGATTAATTGCCGACGCAGGGAGATGAACTTTTTGAAGGATCATGTAATCATTAAAAGCAACAAATACGGTTTAACAGTCTATCTTGATTCAGAAATTGAATATAAGGAACTGTTAGTAGAAATAGAAAATAAATTCAGAGCGTCCTCTCGCTTTTTCAGGGGAAATGAAGTAGCATTAAGCTTTGAAAACCGTATTCTTACAAAAGCTGAAGAAAAAGAGATTGTAGGAATCATATCCACAGCGGCAGATATCCGAATTCTCTGCATCATTGATCACGACGCGAAAACAAATCAGATGTACAAAAGTATAGTAGATGAGACCCTTGCCATGGTACCTGAGGCAGACGGGACTTTCTATAGGGGGACGTTAAAGCGGCGGCAATTACTGGAAACCGAAAGAAGCATTATCATTATCGGTGATATTGAAGAGGGAGCAACTGTTGTCTCCAAAGGAAATATTATCGTAATCGGGGCTATTTATGGTTCTGCACAGGCCGGCGCATCCGGAAAGGTGGACGCCTTTATCGCCGCTCTTGATATGGAGCCGGCACATCTGAAAATTGGCGACCTGGAAGTAAGACCAGTGATAGGAGGAGATTATTCATGGGCGAAGTTATCGTAGTTACATCAGGAAAAGGCGGTGTTGGCAAGACAACAACTACCGCAAATTTAGGCGCAGGACTTTCAAGGCTGGATAAAAAAACTGTAATCATAGATACAGATCTTGGACTCCGGAATCTTGATGTCGTTCTGGGACTAGAAAATTTAATCGTATATAATCTAGTAGATGTGATTGAAGGAACCTGCCGGTTGAAGCAGGCGCTGATTAGAGATAAACGATATGAAAATCTTTATCTTCTTCCTTCGGCACAGACAAAGGATAAAACCGCAATATCGCCGGAACAGATGAGAAAGCTTACTGCAGAGCTGAGAGAAGAATATGATTATATCCTTTTGGATTGCCCGGCAGGTATTGAACAAGGATTTCAGAATGCAATTGCAGGAGCAGACCGGGCACTTGTGGTAACGACTCCGGAAGTTTCTGCGATCCGCGATGCTGACCGTATTATAGGTCTTCTTGAGACAAACGGAATCAGGAAAACAGATTTAATTATTAACCGTATCCGGACCGATATGGTAAAGCGTGGAGATATGATGTCGGTGGATGATGTGACAGAAATACTTTCTGTTCCGCTAATCGGAGCCATACCGGACGATGAACAGGTTGTTATCGGCACCAATCAGGGAGAACCGGTAATAGGAACGGAAAGTTTAGCCGGGAATGCCTATATCAATATCTGTAAGCGGATTTTGGGAATCGAAGTTCCCTTCCTTGATTTGAATGCAGGACAGGGATTTTTCTCCAGACTCTCCCGCATTTTAAAGAGAAATTAGGAGGGAGCGGGATGGCAGGAAAATCTTCTGTAGCAATTGCAAAAGATAGATTGAAGGTTCTTGTTATATCAGACAGAGTGCAGTGTACACCCGATGCTTACGGACGTATCTGTTCCGAGCTGCAGCAGACACTTTCAAAATATATTGAAATTACACCGGAAGACTTTGATGTTTCCATTACTCGAACACATATACATATTAAAATAACAGGAGAAAAAAATTGAAATTACCTTTTATTAAAAAGCCCTATCATTTAAAAGATTACAAATTCAGCCTGGTTATTCTTGTGCTGGCTTTATCCTGCCTTGGGGTACTAGTAATCGGAAGTGCGAATAGACCTTATCAAAGCAGGCAGATTCTGGGGTTAGTCCTGGGAATCATCGTTATGGTAGTTGTTTCACTGATTGATTATATATGGATCATGAATTTTTATTGGATTCTTTACTTCCTTTCTGTTTTCATGCTTGCAATTGTCCTTGTTCCCGGAATCGGAGAGGTAGTGAATGGAGCAAGAAGATGGATCAATCTTGGATTTACGAATTTTCAGCCTTCAGAGATGGCAAAAATACTCTTGATTATTTTCTTCGCTAAGTTTATTATGCAGCATGAAGAAGATTTAAGCGACAAAAAGACAATCCTGAAGGCGGTTGTATTGATCGCCATTCCTCTTGCGTTGATTTATAAAGAACCTAATCTGTCTACAACCATTGCGACAACTGCCTTATTCTGCGTACTGATGTATGCGGGAGGGCTGAGTTATAAATTCATAGGAACCGTCCTGTTAATTGTAATTCCACTGGCAATTGTCGCTCTTAGCATTGTTGTTCAGCCGGATCAAAAACTTTTGGATGATTATCAGCAAAAACGTATTCTGGCATGGCTTGAGCCGGAGAAATACGCCAGTGATGATGCTTATCAGCAAAATAACTCTGTTATGGCAATCGGTTCCGGACAATTAACCGGAAAGGGGCTAAACAACAATACGACCACTTCTGTTAAAAACGGGAATTTTATTCTGGAGCCCCAGACAGATTTTATTTTTGCTATTGTCGGGGAAGAATTGGGATTTGTGGGTTGCTGTATTGTCATTGCTCTGTTATTATTAATAGTGATTCAGTGTATTTTGATAGGCATCCGATCGCAGACTATGGGAGGCAGAATCATATGCTGCGGCGTAGGATCACTTATCGGAATACAAACATTTATCAATATTGCCGTAGCAACGCAGCTTTTCCCTACAACAGGAATCCCATTACCCTTTGTGAGTTATGGACTCACATCTCTGATTAGTTTATACATTGGTATTGGGCTTGTACTGAATGTAGGTTTACAACCGAAAAAATATCAATAGGAGTGAAAAGAATGAATATAGGTTTAATTGCGCATGACGCAAAAAAAACATTGATGCAAAATTTCTGCATCGCATACCGCGGCATTCTCAGCAAGCATGAACTATACGCGACCGGAACTACCGGACGTCTGATTGAAGAGGTAACGAATCTCTCTATCCATAAGTTCCTCGCCGGGCATCTGGGCGGTATGCAGCAATTGGGGGCACAGATTGGACACAACGATATTGACGCTTTGATTTTTTTGCGTGATCCGTCGACAGTAAAACCTCATGAACCGGATGTAAATGATGTAATTCGTCTGTGCGATATGCATAATATCCCGATGGCGACGAATCTTGCCACCGCTGAATTACTTGTTTTAGCAATAGACAGAGGAGATTTAGACTGGCGTGAAATGTATAGATAGAATCAAAATATTTCTTTGCTGCATCTGTGTAAGTATTGTTGCCATAACAGGATGCAGCCGGGGAAATGCAGCAACAACGTATGAAATAGAAAATTACAATAAGAATTTATATCAGAGCAGCCTGTTTGCGGAACATCTCTGTGTGGCTAGTGAGGATGTTGAAATTGCAGGCTTCACCGGCAATTCTTCTCTGCACGCTGCAGGACTTTTTAATGTTGACAGCGGGGAGGTTGCATATGCTTATCACATCCATGACCGCATTTATCCGGCAAGTACAACGAAAATACTTACAGCATTGGTTGCACTTAAGAATTCTAACCTGGAGGATATTGTAACCGTCAGCAGTACCGCTGCCGCATCCAGCTTCGGTATCGAAGATCAGGTCTGTGGGCTGCAGGAGGGGGATCAGCTTACCATGGAGGCTCTTCTCTATGGATTACTCTTATACTCCGGCAACGATAATGCAGTGGCAATTGCAGAGTATATCAGCGGTAGTACGGAAGAATTTTCCGAACTTATGAATCAGCAGGCGGCAGAATTAATGGCAACAAATACACATTTTACATCGCCAAACGGGCTTCATGATGATGACCATTATACTACGGCTTATGATATGTATTTGATTTTTAATGAGTGCATTAAAAATCAGGAATTTATGACGATTATTGGTGCTGACCAGTATACGGCAGACATTACAGGGGCAGACGGAAGCGTAAGGCAGATTACCTGGGAACCTACCAGCTATTACGCCCGGGGATTGGCATCACTTCCAGAAGGCGCTGCCATAATCGGCGGGAAAACGGGATATACAGGAGAAGCAGGGAACTGCCTGATTCTTCTTGATAAGGATGATGCCGGATCTTCCTATATTTCTATTGTCATGGGTGCCGAGACTAAAACGCAATTGTATGAAGATATGACTGCTTTAATCAATCAGATACCAAATACAAAATAAAAAGAGGGGCATCTGTTTAGATACCTCTCTTTCCGTTTTATACATCTGATGTACTGCCAATTCTTCCGTAAAGGCTGATAAGATACAGCCCGCACAGACCAACGATAGTATAAATGATTCGTGACAGCCATGTCAGGTTCCCAAACAAGAATGCAACCAGATCAAAACGGAAGATTCCAATAAGGAGCCAGTTAACAGCTCCGATAATAACGATTGTTAATGAGGTGTTGTCAAACCATTTCATGATTGTTCCTCCTTTTTATCTATGAATATATGATTGACAAAAAAGGAAAAGTTATACCTAAAAAAGGAAAGTATTTCTATGTAATGCAAAAAATTATATTATACATATTCTGAATATTTAAAAGGAAAATATGGCGAAAAAGTTTATAAACTTCCGATTAATCTGCCGGTTACATGTCCGAACAGGATTTCCGGTAAGGGTGGATGTACATTCTGCGCCGAATCCGGTACCGGATTTGAAGCTGCAGATTCTGGCATTTCCGTTCAGGAACAACTGTTGTCTGTCCGTCAGAAAATAGAAGAGAAGTACCATGCCCACAAATTCATTGCATATTTTCAAAATTATACGAACACTTTTCTGCCGATTGAATTTTTTTCTTCTTATATAGTGGAAGCTGCTGTGATTTCAGATATTGTAGGAATCGCAATTTCTACCAGACCAGATTGTATCCGTAAAGAATATTTGGATGTATTGAAGAAAGTGTCGGATGATTATCATTTGGATATTTGTATCGAACTTGGACTCCAGACGGCGAATTACCATACTCTGGATCAGATTAACCGTGGACACGGTCTGGCGGAATTTCTGGATGCAGTCAATCAGATTAAAGTATATGGTTTTGATATTTGCACACATGTAATCCTGAACCTTCCGAATGATACCATAAGAGATGCAGTTGAGACGGCAAAAATCTTATCTGCCATGAAGATAGATATGGTAAAAATACATTCTCTTTACATTGCCAAAAACACTATATTGTGTGAAGCTTATGAAAATGGTACAATAACTCTGTGTGAAAAAGAAGAATACATCGATAGGCTGATCACTTTTTTGGAATATCTGAATCCGGAAATCGTTGTAGAGCGCATATTTAGTCGGATTCCGAAAGAAGATTCCGTATTTTGCAATTGGGGGACCAGTTGGTGGAAATTAACAGATGAAGTGAGAACCGAAATGAAAAAACGGGAAAGCTTTCAGGGAAAAAGGTTTCACTATTTAGATGGAGCCGCATTAAATCAACTATAATATAGGAGGCAGATGTTTTGTCTGATAATAAACTGACGAATATACAGGTTTACCGAAAAAAATGGAATATCAATATCGGCGTTATAATTTTTGGTGTTATTTTTATTTATCTGGTTATTACTGTGTTGACCTATGTGACTGCAAAACATATATCTGTGTACGAAGTCCGGGAAGGATCTATTCTTAAAGATACTTCTTACACAGGCATCATTATCCGTGAAGAAGAGGTTGTTTCGGCCCAGGGAAGCGGCTATGTGAATTTTTTTGTCACAGAAGGCAGTAAAGTTGGTAAAAAAACGAATGTCTATAGTCTTTCCGATGAAAAAATTGATTTTTCATCTACGGAAACTTCTGTTGATGAGAACGGAAATTCTATAGAAACAGAATTGACGTCTGAAGAGAAAAATTCTATCGAAACTAAAGCACAGAATTTTATCGAAAGTTTTAGCGATCTAAAATATGAAGATGTTTACACTCTGAAGGATTCTGTAAATAATATCATTACTGCCAATTCCGCACAAGGAAGGCAGGCACAACTGAACAGTATGATTCAGAGCGGGCAAACCGGATTAAATGTCTATCCGGCAGAAGAAGACGGAATTATTCTATATTCTGTAGATGGCTACGAATCTCTTACTGCTGAGACCGTGACGAAGGAAGATCTTTCCAGGACGGATTATGAAAAAATAGAGATGTACAATAACACACAGATAGATTCCGGCAATCCTGTGTATAAACTTGTTACCAGTGAAGATTGGACGATTGTAATTGAGCTTGATGATGAAATGAATGAAGAGCTGAAAGAAAGTACCAGTGTAAAAGTACGATTTGCTTATGATGGACAGACAACATGGGCAGGGCTTTCTATTAAGGATATCGATGGAACGCATTTAGCATTCCTTACATTTGACCATTCTATGGTTCGATATGCTGGCGAGCGTTTCCTGGATATAGAATTAATTCTTGAAGATGAATCCGGGCTTAAAATCCCCACATCTTCTGTAATCCAAAAAGATTTCTATATAGTACCTGAAGATTATCTGACACAGGGCGGGAACAGCAAATCAACCGGGGTATTAATTCAGGAAGAGTCGGATACAACACGGTTTGAAGCGGTTACGGTATACTATCGTGACCAGGATACCGGGATGATTTATCTGAATCCATCTGATTTTGACAGAGAAACCATATTGGTAAAACCGGACTCATCGGAAACCTATACATTAAAAGAAAGGGAGCGCCTTCCCGGAGTTTATAATGTAAATAAAGGTTATGCCGTATTCTGTCAGGTAAATATCCTGTGTGAAAGTGATGAATATTATATTGTTGAAGAAGGAAGTGACTATGGATTATCCAATTATGACCACATTGCGTTAGACGGCAATATTGTTCACGAAAATGATATTGTATTTTAAAAACAGGAGGGATACCATGTTAAAGGATAATTTTGAAGAAGTGGAAAAGAAAATACAAGCTGCCTGCGATCGTTCCGGACGCAGAAGAGAGGATATCACATTAATTGCGGTTAGTAAAACAAAACCTGTCGATATGCTTAAAGAAGCCTATGACTTCGGCACAAGAATATTCGGCGAAAATAAAGTGCAGGAGATTACCGAGAAATATGATGCTCTTCCCCGGGATATTTCCTGGCATATGATCGGACATCTACAACGCAATAAAGTAAAATATATTATTGATAAAGTAGATTATATTCATTCCGTTGATTCTGTAAGACTTGCTGAGACAATTGAAAAGGAAGCCGCAAAGCATAATTTAACAGTAAAGATACTGGTTGAAGTCAATGTTGCAGGTGAGGAGAGCAAATTCGGCTTGAGTCCGGAAGAAGTACTTCCTTTTATTGAAGAAATATCAGAGTTTTCACATATTCAGGTCTGTGGATTGATGACAATTGCTCCTTTTGTCGAAAATCCGGAAGAAAACAGGCCATATTTTAGCCGTTTACGTAAATTATCTGTTGACATTGACTCGAAAAAAGTTAATAATGTTAATATGAGTATGCTTTCAATGGGGATGACCAATGATTATGAAGTTGCAATTGAAGAAGGAGCAACAATGGTTCGTATCGGAACCGGTCTTTTCGGTGCAAGAAATTATGCTCACGAATGATTGACGAAAGAGTAAGATAGGAGAGTTAAAAAAATGGGAGTATTAGATAAGTTTCTTGATATTATGAAATTGAGTGATGATGACGATTACGATGAAAATGATGATTTCTTCGATGATGAATATGATGATGAATACGAAGAGAAACCAGCGAAAAAGGGGATTTTGAACCGTTTTAAATCAAAAGACACTTATGATGATTATGACGATGCCGACGAAGGTTATGATGATTATTCATCCAGGCAGTCTAAAGCTTCTCACACAGTAAGCAATAAGGTTACTCCTATGCGTCAGCCTGCAAGAAGAAGTACAGGTGTGAGCATGGAAGTTTGTGTAATCAAGCCATCTTCCGTAGAAGATGCAAGAGAGATTACGGAGACACTGCTCAGTGGAAGAACGGTTATTCTGAACCTCGAGGGGCTGGATTTAGAGATTGCGCAGAGAATTATAGACTTTACTTCAGGAGCAGCTTTTGCGATTAATGGAAATCTTCAGAAAGTTTCCAATTACATATTCCTTGTAACGCCGACGAATGTTGATATTTCCGGTGATTTGCAGGATTTGTTGAATACTTCTTTTGATGCATCCTCTATGAAAACGAGGTTTTAGGACAATTTGAAATATGAATAAGGAAGAATTGATGCTTCAGAAGCATCTGATAGACTTATCCGAGACAGCTTACAAAAGGGATATCGTTACTTTCTCGGATTTTCTGAATCTTAATGAATTAAATATACTGCATTCTACACCCAAGAATATGTTTTCTGCGAATTATGAAACATATGGTGGTTATGAAGCTTCCGAGCGTCAGATGGTTGCCTTTCTACCTGATGCTCTTTATTATGAGTATAGTTATCCTGTTTCTGTGCTGAAGATCGTTCCATCTGCACCAAAATTTGCAGAACAGCTTACTCACAGAGATTATCTGGGAGCTGTTTTGAATTTAGGGATAGAGCGATGCAAAATTGGTGATTTACTAATCGGCGAAAAGGAATGTATCCTTTTTGTGTGTGATTCTATATCCCGCTTTATAATAGACAATCTGACCAGAATACGGCATACATCTGTAACGGCCGCCGAGATTCCTCCGTCAGATTTTTCCTATACACCTGCTTTTCAAGAAATCAAGGGTACAGTTGCATCTGTCAGACTGGACACAGTCCTTTCCGTGGCATTTCCATTATCCCGCAGCAAATTAACCGGATTTATCACAGATGGCAAAGTATTTGTTAATGGCAGGCTGATTACATCCAATGGGTACCATCTGAAAGAAAGAGACGTGATCTCTGTACGTGGTATGGGAAAAATTTCCTATAACGGTGTATTATCAGAGACAAAGAAAGGACGTTTCTATATCACCGTTAATAAGTATGTGTAAAAATATATTGTAGTATTTACTGCAGGAGAGGATACTTGAATACCTATGAAACCAAAAAAAACGAAACGGCTATTCCATTATTTTGCAGCTATTTTTCTGATATCCGCATGTGTAATGCTGGATCAATGGACAAAATATCTGGCTGTCACTTACTTAAAAGGGAAGGCGCCACTTGTGTTATTCCCGGGAGTTTTTGAACTGTATTATCTGGAGAACAAGGGAGCTGCATTCGGGCTTTTCCAGAATCAGCAAATCTTCTTTTTGGCAAGTGCGGTTGTCATTCTTATATTTATTATTGTACTTTATTTGCGGATTCCGATGAACAAACATTTTTTACCTCTCAGAATATGTGCTGTTATGATAGCAGGCGGGGCAATCGGCAATAGTATTGACCGGATGAGACTGGGATATGTAATTGATTTCTTTTATTTTAAATTGATTGATTTCCCTGTTTTCAATGTAGCAGATATTTTTGTAACAGTCAGCGTGGTTCTGCTTATTTTTTTCATTCTTTTTTTCTATAAGGAGGAAGACCTTGATAAAATACTTCACTATTGAATTTGAAAGCGGAGAGCGGCTGGATCGTTATCTTGCCGGAGAAATGCCGGATATGTCTCGCTCTTACATCCAAAAGCTAATCAAAGATTCCCAAATCTATGTTAATGAAAAGCCTGTAAAAGCAAATTACAGGCTTTGTTTTGATGATGTGATAAAAGTTACCATACCGGAGCTTAAAGAGCCTGAAATCGCCGCTGAAGAGCTTCCGTTGGACATTCTGTATGAGGATTCAGATATCATCATTGTAAATAAACCTAAACAGATGGTAGTACACCCGGCTCCCGGCCACTATTCCGGAACGCTTGTAAATGCGCTGATGTATCATTGCGGAAAAGAGCTTTCCGGAATCAATGGGGTTATGCGTCCCGGCATCGTACATCGGATTGATATGGATACTACCGGTTCTTTGGTTGTGTGTAAAAACGATGCTGCTCATAAATGCATTGCCCGTCAATTAAAAGAGCATTCTATTAAACGCGTATATGTAGCTCTGGTACACGGTAACATAAAAGAAAACCAAGGGACAATAAACGCACCTATCGGCCGCCATCCTACAGACCGGAAAAAAATGAGTACCCATGCAAAGCATAGCCGTGAAGCAATTACCCATTATAAAGTTCTCGAGCGGTTTGGGGATTATACCTATATTCAATGTGAGCTTGAGACCGGACGCACTCATCAAATTCGCGTCCATATGGCGAGCATCGGTCATCCATTGCTGGGTGACCAGGTATATGGTCCTGCCAAATGCCCGTTCAAGCACCTGCAGGGGCAGACTCTTCATGCAAAAACACTTGGAATTATCCACCCGTCGACAGGAGAGTACTTGGAAGTAAACGCTCCGCTTCCTACGTATTTCAAAGAATTATTAGTCATATTAACTAAATTATAGCTAATTTTTTTAAAAAAATTATATACTTTTTCTTCAAATTGCTATATAATAGATACAAGGCTAAATAACTGCGGAGAAAAGGAGCGTGAATTTTTATGGAAAAAACGAATACAGTTATTACAATAGGAAGACAATTCGGAAGTGCAGGGCGTGAAATCGGATATAAAGTCGCAAAAGATTTAGGTATTAAATTATACGATAAAGAAATGTTAGATCGCGCCGCAAAAGAAAGTGGTATCTGCCAGGAATTATTCGAAACACATGATGAAAAACCTACCAATAGTTTTTTATATTCCTTGGTTATGGACACGTATTCTTTGGGTTATTCTTCCGGAAGCTATACGGATATGCCGATTAATCATAAAGTATTTCTTGCCCAATTTGATGCAATTAAAAAAATTGCAGATGAGGGTCCATGCATTCTGGTTGGCCGATGTGCTGACTATGCGTTGGAAGAATATGATAATGTACTCAGCGTGTTCATTCATGCTGATTTAAATGCACGTATCCGCAGAATTGCACGTATCTATGATCTGACAGATGCAAAAGCAAAAGATATGATTAACAAGACAGATAAAAAGCGTTCCAGCTATTATAATTACTATACGAATAAGCGCTGGGGAGACGCTGTCAGCTATGACGTCAGTCTCAACAGTTCCCTTCTCGGAATTGACGGAACTGCAGAAGCAATCAAACGGCTGGTAGAAATAAAAGAAAACAATAATAATAAAAAATTATAATGTAATCTGAAAAGAAAAGAGTAGGAAGGAAATATCTCTGCCAGTTCATCAGTAACAAAGGCTGGTAAGATATTTCCTTTTTTCTTTATTATCTTACATGCAAAATCCGCTCCGGCCAGCCGCTGATATTTCCATTAAGAATCGCCGTAAACATCCTTTGCTTTACACCGGGATGTTCTGTATTCAACTGTTTCACCAGTTCTTTTGCATATTGCCGCTTCGTGTAACCATCAACAGGACATCGGCTTTTTACAACCGGAAGATTATATTTGTTCTTAAAACCTATAACATCGGCTTCGTCCACGAACATAATCGGTCGAATCACTGTAAGCTCCATGCGATCCAGATATGTTTTGGGAGAAAAAGAATAGAAACGTCCCTCAAATATAAGAGAGAGAAGCATAGTTTCTACAATATCATCCTTGTGATGGGCATAAGCAACCTTATTACATCCCATCTCTTTAACTGCCTGGTTTAAAGCCCCTTTCCGCATCTTTGCACAAAGTGAGCAGGGATTACTTTCTTTTCGTTCCTCAAATAAAATACGGGAAATATCTGTTTTTACAATATGATATGGGACATCAAGCTCCCTGCACAGACTTTTTACCGGAGAAAAATCACAGTCTTCGTAGCCTAAATCCACGGTGACGGCACTTAATTCAAACTTCTGTGGGTAAAACCGTTTCAGACCATGCAGAGCATAGAGCAGCGTCAGACTATCCTTTCCACCTGAAATTCCTACAGCGATATGGTCGCCTTCCTGTATCATAGAATACTCGTCAACAGCTTTTCTTGTATAGCTTAATAATTGTTGTAATTTCATAGCTTTTTCCTTTTCTTACTTTATTATGGTTCATTATGGTTCACGCAGCTTCACGGCAGATGCAGCCTGACGGCGTCTGTTTTCATCGATTGCAGCATAATGTTTTTTTGTAGTATTCACATCCTTATGCCCAAGGACATCGGCAACAAGATAAATATCTCCGGTTTCTTTATATAAAGAAGTACCATAGGTACTGCGAAGTTTATGGGGCGTAATTTTCTTATTGGGCGTCACCTGGCGGGCATATTTCTTTACCATATTTTCAACAGCCTGTACACCCATTCGACGACGCTGCGTGGATAAAAACAGAGCGTTTTCATGTCCCGGGAGAGGAGTGATGGCCTTTCTGTCCTTTTCCATATAATTCTGTAACGCCTGTTCCACTTCATCGCCAAAATAAACAACCATCTCATTGCCGCCTTTTCTGGTTACTTTAATGCCATTATTCTTAAAATCCACATCATTTATATCCAATCCTACACATTCTGATACACGGATACCGGTTCCGAGAAGTAAGGTCAAAATAGCCATATCACGATTTTTCGTTTTTTCATAATAAAGCTTCGCTTGACCGGTAAGCTGATCGCCACAAGAATCAACATAATCTAAAAGCATTGCAACTTCATCCGTTTCCAGTCGTATAATTGCTTTCTCATGGATTTTAGGCATGTCTACAAGAAGCATCGGATTATTGGAAATAGCCTGATGTTTGTAATAATAACCGAAAAAGCTTCTCAGAGCTGATAATTTACGCGCAAGCCCTTTTTCACCATTCGTCATAAGTTCATCATCATCACGCTTATAAACCTTGAGATATTCCATATATTCTTCAATATCTACAGGGGTTAGGTTTTCCAAATCCCGGAGAGTAAATTGTTCTGTTGTATAATCGGTATACAGCGGATTATTCTCCATCAAAAAACGGAAAAATACCCGAATATCATAAGCATAGTTCATTCTGGTACGTATGGATGATGTTGGTTCAATTGCCCGGAAAAAATCTCCGGCAAAAGGCGGAAGTGTTTTGAGAATATCCCGAAGACGCAAGGTATAGTCAATCACTGTCTGTTCATGATAAGTTCGATTTTTTGAATTAGCCATAAATAAAAACCTCCATGTGTTTCATTTTATCACATTGTCCTATCTATGTCTATATCTTTTGGAAAAATCGGTATTTTACGTATAGATATATTCTTCTAATCCTTAATAATCCGTATCTTGATAAGCTACAGTAAGGTATCTTTCCGCGTATATATCATCACTCTTTAATCCATTAATGTCTTTCAATGTATCTATATATTCTTGAATGGAAGAATAATCTTCCGGCATATATTCTTCAGCAATACTCCAAAGTGTATCTCCGGATTTAAGTTCCACGCTTGTGTAATACGTATTGTAAGCAGAGTGTGTGTCTTTCTCCTTTCCGCGAGCCTTTACAAATCCCTTACATGCCAAAATAGAAACCAGGATGCATATCATGGATACTGTAACAATAAAACAACGTCTGATAAATAATTCCTTTGCTTTTCTTCTCTTAACTTTTGTCTGCATAGCTGCTTCCCCCTTATTAGATTTAATATGGATATGAATTCTTTTCTCGATTTCGAACGTCCGTTCCTGGTGATTTTGATTATATAGCAAGAACAAATGTTTGTCAACAGAAAACGCTAAAAATTTCGAACATATTTTCGCAACATTTGTTTGCTTTTTTTGAATTCATATGATAGAATTAAGAAAAGCTCATGTAACATATATATTATCGAAAGGGGATTTTAAAGCCTATGGGATACGGAAAGATTACTCCAAAACAAAAGGAAATTCTAGAATACATTAAAGCGCAGATATTGGAGCGGGGCTTCCCGCCGGCCGTACGAGACATATGTGAGGCCGTTAATTTGAAATCCACTTCTTCTGTCCATTCACATCTGGAGACACTGGAAAAAAATGGATACATAAGACGGGATCCTACAAAGCCAAGGGCAATTGAGATTCTGGATGATACCTTCAACCTTACAAGACGTGAACTTACGAATGTTCCGCTTATTGGCCGCGTTGCTGCAGGAGAACCGCTGCTTGCACAGGAAAATATTGAAAATTACTTTCCGATTCCGGTAGAGCTTCTCCCCAATAATACTACTTTCCTTTTGACGGTGAAGGGTGAAAGTATGATTAATGCAGGTATTCTGGACGGCGATATGATTCTTGTTGAAGAAAAGCATACTGCCAGTAATGGCGAAATGGTTGTAGCGTTAATTGAGGATAGCGCTACCGTCAAGACTTTTTATAAAGAAGAAGGAATTATCCGGCTGCATCCTGAGAACGACGAGATGGAACCTATTATGGTGAGAGATGTTATGATTCTCGGAAAAGTAATCGGTGTCATACGTTTTTTTAAATAAAATGACCGGGAGCGCCTTTCGTGCGCTTCCCGGTTATTTTTACAATTCGCTCCTCGGAATTTCTTCCCCATCACTCCACACATGCTCCAGATTATAAAATGAGCGGTTTTCTTTGTCAAACACATGTACGATCACATCGCCAAAGTCCAGAAGCACCCAGCTTCCCTGCCCGTACCCTTCTCTTTGTTTAAGCGGATAACCGGCTTTATGCATTTTTTCATTTACATTATCAACCAATGCGTTCATCTGGCTGTTGCTTCCTCCGGTTGTAATGATAAAATAATCAGCAATTACTGATATGGCAGATATATTAATGATTTTTGTATTTTCACCTTTTTTTTCTTCCAGGGCATCATATGCAATGCGTGCCATTTCTTTTCCATGCTCCATATACGCTATACCTCCTCCTTTTTCAGATATGCTTTATAATACAGATAAGTTTTTTCTGTCATAGGATCTACTGTTATATTCCTCGTATTCAGATAATTGAGGGAATCCTGTAAAATCTGATAGATACATTCATCAATATTTTCAAAAGCCAGCCTTCTTATTTCGGCCATGTTAGGAAGTTCTCTTCTCCCCGGCTCTATATAATCGGCAACATACACGATTTTCTCTAAGAGAGACATAGCAGGTTTCCCGGTCGTATGAAAAGTTATTGCGCTGAGGATGGCTTCATCCCTAACGTGATATTTCTTTTCTGCAAGATAAGCTCCAAGCTTGGCATGAAGAAGGCTGGGATTTGAGCGTTCGGTTTCAGAAACCTCCAGATGATATTTGCTGCACATTTTAAATTTCTTATTCGTAGGAATACATTTTGCACAGTCATGCAAAAGTCCTGCAATCAATGCACTTCTTATGTTTTCCTGATAGCGCATTGCAAGCGCTCCTGCCGTGTACATGACTCCCAATGTATGCTCATAACGATCCTCGTCCAAATGTTTCTTAAGCTTCTGCTGCATTCTTTTTATCTGTTCGTTCATCTCTCATCCTTCTCCTCATATAGCCTTATATAATTCATGTCTCTGAATATAATTCTCCACTATCTCTGGAAGATATTCCGAAACGGAACCGCCCTCTTTTAGAACTTCTCTCAATTCATGCGAGGATACATGGAGCAGCGGAGTATCCAAAAGCCTGATCTTAGCGTTATATTTCTCACAAAGTTCCTGCATCTTGCTGTTCATTTTTTCGCGGGTATCTATATCGTCTCTGTAGGCAGCCAGAATTGTACATGTTGGAAAAATACGTTCCGGATGCACCCAGCTTTCTATTGTAAATAAAGAGTCAGCGCCAATGATAAAATAAAATTCGTCCTGTGGATAGTTTGCCTGCAGATATTCAAGCGTCTGATAAGAACAGGATATTTTTTCCTGATTTACCTCGTGCAGATTTAATTTAAAATATTCTGTATCTGCAATGGCTAATCCCACCATCTCCGCACGTGTTTTTGCATCAGATTCAATGCTGCTGTTTTTTTTATGGGGCGGATTGCCGTTTGGCATAAACCATATCTCATCTAATTTGCATTGACGGTAGGCATATTCTCCAAGCATTAAATGTCCATTGTGAATCGGATCAAATGTCCCTCCCATAATTCCTATTTTCATTGATATACCTCATTATATTTACATAATAAAATTATGGTAACTGTATCTTCTTTTTGTCTGGTTTACCTTCTTTATAAAGGACAATTTTTTTTCCAATCACCTGAACGACCAAAGAATGGGTACGCTCTGCCAGAATCTGTGCCAGTTCCTTCGGATCGTCCGCACAGTTCTGCAGTACACTGACTTTAATCAATTCTCTTGCGTTCAACGCTTCTTCCACCGCTTTTGTAAGCTCTGGAGTCATGCTGTTTTTACCGATTTGAAAAATCGGATCCATTGTCATGGCCAGACTTTTTAAATATGCTCTTTGTTTTGTCGTCATCTTTATTAACTCCCATATCTTATTTATTTATAGTAATCAAATTGAAGACCATACATGCGAACGGTATCACCTTCCTCAATCCCGGCCTCCTCAAGCTCGTCCAGAATTCCGGTATCTTTGAGAAACTTCTGAAAAAATGCAAAGCCCTTTTCGGAATCCAGATTTGTATATCCAAGCATTTTTTCAATCTTAGGCCCTTCTACTACATAAATATCCTCTTCTTTTTCTACCGTATAAGGCAGTTCCGCATAAATAAGCTCGTCTTCCGGAAAATATTCTTGTTCGAATATAATCGGTTCTGAATCCAGCTTCTCAAGTTCTCCCGCGACATAATACAGCAGCTCTTTAATGCCGGTTCCCGTTACACCGGATATAGGGAATACCTGGATCCCTTTTGGTTCAAATTCTTTGCGCAGCCTTTCTATAGGGTCGTTATCCTGATAGACGGCATCCATCTTGTTCGCTGCAATTACTTGCGGTCGTTTTGCTATTTCAGGATTATATTTTTCAAGTTCTGCGTTAATTTTATAAATATCCTCAACGGGGTCACGTCCCTCTGTCCCTGCCGCATCCACTACATGTATCATAAGCTTTGTCCGTTCAATGTGACGCAGGAACTCATGTCCAAGACCGATTCCTTCTGATGCCCCCTCAATCAATCCCGGAATGTCCGCCATCACAAATCCTTTGCTTCCTTCCAGGTCGACAACACCCAGATTGGGATCCAGAGTAGTAAAATGATAGTTCGCAATCTTAGGCCGGGCGTTCGTCACACGTGATAAAAGAGTAGACTTTCCTACATTCGGAAATCCGATTAATCCTACATCAGCAATAACTTTAAGCTCCAGATTGACCCATAGCTCCTGTGCAGGCTGTCCAGGCTGTGCATATTTAGGAACCTGCATGGTCGCTGTAGCAAAATGCTGGTTTCCAAGACCTCCTTTTCCACCTTTTAGAATGATCTGTCTGCGGTTATTCCCGGACATGTCAGCAATGACTTTTCCAGATTCAGCTTCTTTGATTACGGTTCCTTCCGGAACCCTCAATATAATATCATCAGCGTCAGATCCATGGCACCGTCTCTTACCGCCCGGCTCTCCGTCTTTTGCCGCATATTTCCTTCTATGACGGTAATCCTGAAGAGTGTTCAATCCCTCGTCTACCTCAAAAATAACGTCGCCGCCACGACCTCCGTCACCACCGTCCGGCCCGCCATTGGGAACATATAATTCTCTGCGGAAACTGACATGGCCGTCGCCGCCTTTACCTGAACGTATAAATATCTTTGCTCTGTCTGCAAACATATATAAACTCCTCTCTTTCTCGTACCCAAGGGTGATATAATAAAAGGGCTGTTGTAAACTTATCAATCCCCAAGTCTTTCAACAGCCCTTTTCGTCTCATCTAACTAAGCTACCGGATAGATAGAAACCTGTTTCTTATCTCTTCCTTTTCTTTCAAATCTAACAACACCATCAACCAAAGCGAACAATGTATCGTCACCACCGCGGCCTACATTAAGCCCTGGGTGAATCTTTGTTCCACGCTGTCTGTAAAGGATATTACCGGCTTTTACAAACTGTCCGTCTGCTCTCTTAGCTCCTAATCTCTTAGATTCAGAGTCACGTCCGTTCTTTGTAGAACCAACTCCCTTTTTATGAGCGAAAAATTGAAGGTTTAATTTCATCATGGTCGTTACACCTCCTCAAATGTTAACTGAATATATTTTGCATAGTTTTCGTCATCTGCCATATCTCGAAGACCAAGAATCATGGCATCCAACAACAATGCGGCTTCGGCAGATGGTCTGTCCTTCAATTTGAAATCAATCAGACCCTCTTCATCATCCGACACAACTGAAAAACGGTCATCGGTATACTTCTCAACAGCATTCACTGTATTCATAATCAATACAGATGCTGCGGCACACACAATATCCTGACCTTCCTCGCTGTAACCGGCATGCCCTCTGGCAACGAAGCCTTCACACTTTTGCTTACTATTACGATAAACCGTTACCTGAATCATCTCTGGACATCCTCAATACTAAGCATTGATTTTTTCAATCTTAACTGCTGTGTACTGCTGTCTGTGACCATTTTTCTTATGGTATCCAGTCTTTCTCTTATACTTGTAAACGATAACTTTTCTGGCTTTTCCGTTCTCTACAACAGAAGCCTCAACGGTTGCTCCCGCTACGGTAGGATTTCCAACCTTTAACTCGTTGTCGCTTACTGCAAGCACCTGGTCAAATGTATAAGTCTCTCCGGCTTCTACACCAAGCTTCTCTACTCTAATGATATCGCCTTCGGCTACTTTGTACTGTTTACCACCTGTTGCTATAATCGCGTACATATGGCACCTCCTATTATCATTACTCGCCAATTATGGTATCCATCAAACAGATGGATTTTAGGAACCTCATTGTGCGGCATACTGTAGTATAATAACATAAATATTTTATAAAATCAATAGATTTATCATAAAAAATCAAGAGAATTACAACAAATGAACCCCTTTTTCTTCTGTCTTTTGAATAGTATCTTCCGGCCATATGGAGGACTGTACTTCGCCGATATGGGCTTTTCTCAAATAATACATACAAATTCTGGACTGTCCGATTCCACCGCCGATGGTACAGGGAAGTTCTCCGGCAAGCAACGCTTTCTGAAATTCCAATTCTGCCCTTTCTTCACATCCTGCCAAAGCAAGCTGACGCTTCAGGGATTCCTCGTCTACACGGATTCCCATAGAAGAAAGTTCCAACGCAATATCAAGCACAGGATAATATACAACAATATCTCCGTTTAACTCCCAGTCATCATAATCCGGGGCACGCCCGTCGTGTTTTTCCCCGGAAGCTAATATCTTGCCAATCTGTGAAATAAACACAGCTCCTTTATTTCTTACAATCTGATATTCCCTCTCTTTGGCATCCATACCCGGATACATATCTTCCAACTCCTGGGAAGTAATGAATGTAATTTCCTCCGGAAGCAGAGGTTCTATGTAATTGTAACGGCGGGACATAAAGTCTTCCGTATCTTTCAGAGCGGCATACACCTTTCTGACGGTATACTGCAGTGTCTCTGTGTTTCTTTCTTCTCTGGAGATTACCTTCTCCCAGTCCCACTGATCTACATATATGGAATGAATATTGTCTGTATCTTCGTCCCGACGGATAGCACTCATGTCTGTATATAATCCCTCGCCTGAATGAAAAGCATACCGTTTTAATGCATATCTTTTCCATTTTGCCAGAGAATGTACTATTTCTGCCATATCGTCATTCTGCTCTTTTATCCCGAATGAAACCGGTCTCTCCACTCCATTTAGATTATCATTCAACCCTGTCTGAGGTTTCACAAACAGAGGGGCAGATACGCGGGTCAAATGTAGTGATTTCGCAAGAGCTCTTTCAAAATGATCTTTTACTTCTTTAATTGCCACCTCTGTTTCGCGGATCGTGAGCGGCGACCGGTAGCCTTCAGGTATCAATACTTCTCCCATATCTATATTACTCCTTTTTCACCAATTTTCATTCCCAGCAGTTTTTCTGCATTACCATGAAAAATTGCCTGTTTCTCGCCTTCCGTAAGTGGAAGTCCCTTTAAATGTTCTACAAATTCTTTCTGCCCCGCCCATGGGGAATCTGTTGCAAACAAAATTCTGTCTGTTCCATGCTTTCTGGCAATCCGTATAAATTGCTCGTCTGAGATTTTTCCAAAAACAACCGCCGTATCAAACCATACGGGAAGTCCTGTCAGGTACGTTTCTACCTCATCCCAGCGAAGGAACCCTCCCATGTGCGCAAGGACCAGCTTCTCCGGCTGTACTTCACGGAACATCTCATAAACCCGCTTTGGAGTACAGTGCGTGCACTCCGGGTATCCGGGGTCATATCCGGCATGGACGCTGATAATCAGTCCCAGCTCTGTCGCATAAGAAAGAATCCTTTTATAACGGATATCATCAATATAGACTCCCTGATAATCCGGATGTAACTTAATCCCTTTAAAGCCAAATTCCTTCAGTATCTTTAACTGTCCTTTGTAATCTTCACTATCAGGATGGATTCCGCCGAATGACAGAAGCTTTCCTTCCTGAAATCGGGAGGCAAAGCGATTGATTGAATCAAACTGAGAAGGCTTTGTCACCACCGGCAGCACCACCGAACAATCCAGGCCTGCCTCTTCCGTAGAAGCAAGAAGACCATCGGCCATCCCATTAGTAGCCGGTTCCGTCTGACATCTTTCTGCCAGAAAAGCAAGCGTTTTCGCCGCTATCTTTTCCGGGAACATATGTGTATGAAAATCAATCATGGTGTTCCTCCTGCTTTTTTATCTGATTGTAACAATATCCTATAATATCTTTACGTGTAATAATACCAATAAAATTCTTCTGATCGTCAATAACCGGAACAAAATTCTGTTCCATAGCGCGGTCAATCAAATCCTCCATGTTCGATTCAGCGCTGACACACTGGTAATCCAGGCGTCTTTCAATTTTCATGACACTGATGGATTCTGTTTTCTTGACATCAATCGTCTTCAGTTTTTTCAGTCCCCACAGAAGATCCCCCTCTGTGATGGAGCCGACATATTTTCCATCTTTACTCAAAATCGGAACCGAAGAATACTTATGGTATTCCATAATTTCCAAAGCCTGCCTGACCGTGTGGTAATCATATATGTATGCAAGCTCCGCCTTAGGTTTTAGAAAAAACAATATGTTTTTCATCTTCTTATGAACCTCCCATCCGATTCATAATGATAGATTAAATCTGCGTTGTGACAAAAATATCATAAATAGCTGTGATAGCAGCATTGAAGTCATGGTTCCTTACACCGATAATAATGTTCAGCTCGCTGGAACCCTGATCAATCATCTTGACATTTACATTGCTATGAGCAAGTGCAGAAAAAATGCGTCCTGAAGTACCTCTGGTAGCCCGCATACCGCGCCCCACAACGGCTATCAGCGCAAGATCCGATTCTAATTCCAGAAAATCCGGATTTACCGCTCGGTGGATGCCCGCCAGTACTTTCTGCTCTTTTTCTTCAAATTCATCCTGATGGACGAAGATTGTCATCGTATCAATGCCGGAGGGCATATGTTCAATGGAAATCTGATTATCTTCAAATACCTGAAGCACTTTCCGACAGAATCCCACTTCTGAATTCATCATATCTTTTTCTACGGTAATCGATGCGAAATCCTTCTTCCCGGCAATACCCGTAATTACAAAACGGGGCTTTCTGCAGGTTCCCTCTACGATTAAGGTACCCTTATGCTCCGGTGCATTCGTATTGCGGATGTTGATGGGGATGCCTTCCTTTCTTACAGGGAAGATTGCATCTTCATGAAGAACAGTTGCTCCCATATAAGAAAGCTCCCGCAACTCCCGATATGTAATCACATCAATAGATTTTGGATTCTTCACCACTCTCGGATCTGCAATCAGAAAACCAGATACATCTGTCCAGTTTTCATAGATATCTGCATGTACGGCTTTTGCTACGATAGAGCCTGTAATATCAGACCCTCCCCGTGAAAATGTCTTAATCTTGCCGTCAGGCTTACTTCCGTAGAATCCGGGAATTACAGCTTTGGCGGTACCGGAAAGCCGCTCTGAAAGAATCGTATCTGTTTTTTCTGAATCAAAATTGCCATTTTCATCAAAAAAGATTACTTCCGCTGCGTCAATAAATTCATAGCCAAGATAATTTGCCATGACGATACCGTTTAAGTATTCTCCTCTAGAAGCAGCATAGTCTCTTCCGATCTTCTTACTGAAATTCTCACGGATAATCTTAAATTCTTCATCCAGGTTCAGATGAAGCTTAAGACCGTCAATGATTTCCTTATAACGGGCTTTGATGCCTTCAAGCTGTTCTTCAAATTCCTCCTCCTGAATAGCCAGGCAGTAACAGCTATATAACATATCGGTTACTTTCGTATCGTTTGATGTGCGTTTCCCCGGTGCTGATGGAATTACATATCTCCTTGATTCCTCCTGCCGGATGATTCTTCCGACTTTTTTAAACTGCTCCGCACTTGCCAGTGAACTTCCACCAAATTTTACTACTTTTATCATTCCAGTAACCCTCCGTTTATTTCTTTTGTTTACATTTTACTCTTATTGATGGATGACATCTTCAAAAACTGCATGGGACACCTTCTGTAGGTCAGATGGAGACAGCTCAATCTGCATGCCAAGCTTTCCACCGCTTACATAGATTTTCTCAAGCTCTTTGGCATCCTCCTGGATCACTGTCGGGAACTGCTTTTTCATCCCGATTGCCGTACATCCGCCTCGGACATAGCCTGTCACCTTCGTCAGATCCTTTAAATGCAGCATCTCCAGAGACTTCTCACCCACCGCCCTTGCCGCCTTCTTAAAATCAATCTCCGCTTCAATTGGGATAACGAATACATAATGCTCTCCGGTCTTTCCGGTTGTCACCAATGTCTTATAGACAAGCCGGTGCTCCAGACCAAGCATATCGGCAACCTGTATTCCATCTGTAAATTCTTCACATACATAGGTCTGATAAGAATACTTTATTTGATTGCGGTCAAGGATTCTCATCGCGTTGGTTTTTATCTCTTTTTTTCCCATCAAAGTCACCTCTAGTCTACTATAATACCTTCTCTGCTGTAATTGTCAAGCCTTTATCGAATTAAACTGTCAAAGTTTCAGTTATAGAAATATTTCCGTTCCCAGTGACTCAAGAGAACAGAACCCCGTGCCATCCGGTTTCTTTGCATATACTTCCAAGCGGTGATAATGCAGTGGATATTCCGCAGCATCAGCGCCTGCAAATGCCAAGAATGCTTCCATCACAAGCTCTGGCTTCAGATTTTGTTCGCTTCCGGCAGCCAGATGCAGAAAGAATTTCCCGTTCTCCCAATGGAAATCATAAATCATCGGCTTAATGTCTACTTCTTTTTCACTTCGCTTGGTTTTTTTCCGTACAATCATCTGCGGCATATCCATAAATTGTATGGCCAGCTCTTCCCATCCGTCAGGAAATGCCTCTGATTTGGATGTTACCAGATAATCGGCAGCAGCAACAATTGTCATACCGCTGCTCTTTTTCTCATCTGGAATCTGCAAAAAACTGACAATTTCTATTCCTTCTACCATAACGGCATTCATCTGTGAAACCGCATCTTCCGAAGAAATCGGCCTTGTAAGCTCAATGTCCAGATATTCTGCGTCGCTTGTAACTCCAAGCCCAAGAGGCTGTGCAAAAGACATAATCATATGGGGGCTATAGCCTGAAGTAAAGGCAATCGGGATATCTGCCCGCCGCATTACTTTCTGGAAAAAACGCATTACATCCAGATGTCCGATAAATTTCATGACTCCATATTTGCGGAACTTAATTCTTACTTTCAACACAGACGCCTCCCTTCCATTTTGCTACACCGCAGCCGGAACATCGCTGTCGGCAGTTAGGCGTTACCTCTCCGTTCATGGCGCGCTTCCATTCTTGTATCAGAAATTCTTTCGTTACACCTGTATCAATGAAGTCCCAGGGGAATTTTTCATCCAGGGAGCGTTCCCGGAGATTGTAGAAACCTATATCAATACCTGTATTTTCAAAAGCCTGCATCCATTTATCATTGTCAAAGGTTTCCGTCCAGGAATCGTAAAGACATCCCAAACGGTAAGCTTCCTCGATCACCTTTCCTGTTCTTCTGTCGCCCCGGGCAAATACGCCTTCTAATACGGTAACCTCCGCATCATGCCAGTTATATTTCAGACTCTTGCGGTTAAGCTGATCTTGAAACGCATGCTTTACAATGGCAGCTCTTGCAATGTATTCTTCGTTTGTATACATCCTCGCCCACTGGAAGGGAGTAAACGGCTTAGGAATAAAGAAGGAAGAACTTGCCGTAATCTGGCACTTCCCATTCCGCTGTTCCTTGGGAATCTCGTAGTAACGCCGGGCTACTTTGTCAGCAAGAACCGCTATTTCTTTCATATCTTCTTTCGTCTCCGTAGGAAGCCCGAGCATAAAATACAGCTTAACCTTAGACCATCCGCCCTCAAATGCCTGTCCGGCGCCATTGATGATATCCTCTTCTGTTAAACCTTTATTAATCACGTTCCGCATTCGCTGAGACCCTGCCTCCGGCGCAAAAGTCAAACTGCTTTTCCGGATATCCTGGACCTTTCCCATTACATCAAGGGAAAAGGCATCGATTCTGAGAGAAGGAAGAGAAATATTAATCCCTTTTTCTTTAAATTCTTCAATCAAAAATGTTACCAGTTCTTCTAATTGGCTGTAATCACTGGAACTTAAAGAACTTAACGAGATTTCTTCGTGTCCGGTGCTTTTCAGCATGTTTCGGGCATACGCTTTCAATTTTTCTACATTGCGTTCTCTGGTGGGACGGTAAATCATCCCCGCCTGACAAAACCGGCATCCCCGGATACAGCCTCTTTGTATCTCCAAAACCACCCTGTCCTGGGTTGCTTTGATAAAGGGAACAACCGGAGATTCCGGATAGTACGTATCTGTCACATCCATAACTACCTGTTTCTTAATTACTGCCGGGGCATGAGAGCTGCTTGGTGCAAATGTATCAATAGTTCCGTCCTCTTTATAAGTTACAGTATACAAAGACGGAACATAAATTCCTTCTATACCAGCCGCTTTCTCAAGGAAATCTTTCTTTGTGCCTCCGGCTTTTCGGTTCTCTTTATAGGTATCAAGAAGCTCGTCATATACTGTTTCACCTTCTCCGATATAAAACAGATCAAAAAATTCTGCCAACGGTTCCGGATTATACGTACAAGGTCCGCCTCCGATTACAATCGGGTCCTCTTCTTTTCTTTCACATGCTTTCAGAGCCATTCCGCTAAGATCCAATATCTGCAGAATATTCGTATAACACATCTCATACTGAATGGTAATGCCGAGAAAATCAAATTCTTTTATTGGATCTTGGGATTCCAGTGCAAATAGAGGAAGCTTCTCTTCCCGCATAATTTTATCTAAATCTATCCATGGAGAGTATACCCGCTCACACCAGACATCCTCGCGGCGGTTAAACATATCATAGAGAATCTGAATGCCTAAATGTGACATTCCTATCTCATACACGTCTGGAAAGCACATGACAAAACGAATATCCACTTTGCTTTTGTCTTTGATTACACTATTTACTTCATTGCCTATATAGCGGGCCGGTTTCTCTATTTTTAATAATATTTCGTCACTTAATGCTAATTTTCTCATGTATTTACCTCATTACAGACCAATTGTACATACAGGAAGCGTTGATTAAAGTAAAATCAACGCCTCCTAATCTGTTTTCCATTATAACAATTTTACAAAACACTGTCAATTCCCGCATAATCCGTTTCAATCACATCAACAATCTGGCTGCTGCTTACATCAGCAATTTTTTCTCCCTGGTAATCTAAGGTGACAAATGCTGCAAAAAGCAGAACGCAAAGCAGTATCCTAAGCCCCAGGGTCCCGGGAACTTCATCTTCCCCATCAGCTTCCCTGTACAGGCTGGCATATGTATTAGCATATCTTGGATGTACGGCAGGTGGTGTCCGATAATCGGAATACAAATTTTTCGTCTGGTTAAGAAGCTGTTTTCTGCGCTTTTCCGAATCATTCATAAAATTGCCCCTTTTCACATTTACATATGAACGTCTCTATCATCCAGTATACGCAGAAAAGGGCGCTTTCATTCCGAATTCGGTCTTATCTGTCGGCCAATTCCCGGACGATGTCATCCCAGCTTATCCCCCGCTCTACCATCAATACCATTGCATGATAGAGAAAATCTGCCATTTCATATTTAATTTCTTCAGGATTGGGGTTCTTAGCAGCGATAATAATCTCTGTCGCTTCCTCGCCTACCTTTTTCAGGATTTTATCAATCCCCTTGTCAAACAGATAGTTCGTATAGGAGCCCTCCTTAGGATGTTCGCGCCGGTTCTGGATCGTAGCGTAAACACTTTCAAATACCTGCAGGGGGTTCGTCTCATCATAGTCTGTTCCCACAATCGGCTGGAAGAAGCAGGTCGGATTTCCCGTATGGCAGGCCACTCCCACCTGATCCACCTTGGCAAGCAGCGTATCTTTATCACAGTCAATGGTAAGAGATTTTACGTACTGGAAATGCCCGCTGGTCTCTCCTTTTACCCACAGGCTCTGTCTGCTTCTGCTGAAATAGGTCATCTTTCCTGTCTTCACCGTCATATAGAAAGCCTCTTCATTCATGTAGGCAACCATAAGAACTTCCTGTGTTTTATAATGCTGTACAACAACAGGAAGAAGTCCGTCCGCATTTGTCTTAAATTCCGAGAATTCCATCATCGTTTCAAAAGATGTCATTTTGATTTCTTCTTGTTCACATTTATTTTTAAAAGCAACAAAATCCATATCCGTCTGGCTTACGAATTTTCCGGAAAGTCCCTTGACTCCGGGACACTTAAGTATTTTAAAAAGCTCCGGTTCTTCCATAGTATCCGTAATAATTACACAAGGAATTTCCGTAATATTCATAACAGAATCCAAATCCAGGCGATGCATGAAAACAATTTCGCTGCTATAATCCTGAATCAGGTGCTGCTGTTTAAATAACGCATCAAAATCGTTCAATGAAACAGCTATTTTCTCTTTGCCGAATCTTTTGGCCGCGTCTTCAATTAATTTCAGGCTGTCTGTCTTGGAAAAATTCAGCATAGCCCTTTTAGCACCGGCGTATAGAATTTTCTTTACGTCTTCCTGCCGCCTGATATTCCCGCCGGCAACCATTGGGATCCGAATCACACGGTTAATCTTCTTCATCAGATTAATTGCTTCATCATGTTCTTCATCAGAATCTGACAGATCCAGAACAATCAATTCATCTGCCCCATGGTCGCTGTAATATTTTGCAAGCCCCACAACGTCTTCTGATAGCACAGTTCTGTCATCAAACCACTTCACCGCCTTACCAGAATCAATAAAAATACATGGTATTAATTTCTTGTAACTCATTTTGAAAACTTCTCCTCTTTACAGTGCGCCTTTTGTAGTCCACGCCTCTTTCATGCGAGGCTCATCCATGGTGGCCATGTCAAGCGCTTTTCCAAATCCTTTAAACATTGCTTCAGCCATATGATGACTGTTTTTGCCATCCAGGATCTTAAGATGCAGATTCATCATGGCTGTATATGAAACTGCATAGAAAAATTCACGGATCATTTCCGTGTCAAGGGTTCCTATCCGTTCTGTGGGGAACGAAGCGTCATAGTTCAAGTAAGGACGTCCTGACAGATCCACCGCGCAAAGCACCAAGGATTCATCCATAGGCAGAAGAAAACTTCCATACCGCTTGATACCTGCTTTATCTCCCACAGCCTTTAAAATAGCCGTTCCCAGTACAATTCCCACATCTTCAACTGTATGATGGCAGTCTACGTGGATATCTCCCTCTGCTCTTACCGTAAGGTCAAACAATCCGTGACGTGCGAATCCATCCAGCATATGATCAAAAAATCCGATTCCTGTATGGATATCATTTCTTCCCTGCCCGTCCAGATTAATGGTGACGGTGATATCGGTTTCTTTTGTTTTTCTTTTACATGTTGCTGTCCTCTCCATGTGGAAGCTCCCCCTATTCTTCAAAACGGACTCTTATAGAATTTGCATGGGCAGTAAGCTGTTCTGCTTCTGCAAAGGCCTCTATATCTTCATGAATCAGTGCAAGCGCTTCTTTTGAATAGCCGATGATACTTGATTTTTTAATAAAGTCATCAACAGAAAGCGGTGAAAAGAATCTTGCCGTTCCGTTGGTGGGAAGCACATGATTCGGTCCTGCAAAATAATCTCCCAAAGGTTCACTTGCATATTCACCGATAAAAATTGCACCTGCATTACGGATTTTTGTCATTACATTATACGGATCTTTCGTCATAATCTCCAAATGTTCAGAAGCAATATCATTTGCAATTTCTATCACTTCGTCCATCGTATCTGCAACCAAAATATATCCATAATTATCCAGAGATTTTTGAATAATTTCCCCGCGGGAAAGTTCTCTCACAAATGTATCCACCTGTTCAGAAACCTTTATGGCAAGTTCGCTGCTTGTGGTAACCAAAATGGCAGAAGCAAGTTCGTCATGTTCTGCCTGAGACAAAAGATCTGCTGCTACATATCTGGGGTTCGCAGTCTCATCAGCTACAACAAGAATCTCACTTGGCCCCGCAATGGCATCGATGCTTACATGACCGTATACGGCTTTTTTAGCCAATGCCACATAGATATTACCCGGTCCTACGATTTTATCCACTTTTGGAATAGACTCTGTTCCATAGGCAAGCGCTCCTACCGCCTGCGCCCCGCCCACTTTATAGATTGCTGTTGCCCCTGCTTCATGGGCAGCAACCAGAGTATTGGGATTAACCTTTCCGTCTTTTCCGGGTGGTGTTACCATAATAATTTCCTCTACACCTGCCACCTGCGCCGGGACAATATTCATAAGGACAGAAGAGGGGTATGCCGCTTTCCCTCCCGGAACATAGACTCCGACTCTCTGGAGCGGTGTTATTTTCTGACCCAATATTGTTCCATCCGGCTTACTGTCAAACCAGCTGTACCTACGCTGCTTTTCATGATAATTCCTGATATTATGCAAAGCTTTTCCGATAATCCCGACGAAAGAGTCATCTACCTGGTTATAAGCCTCTTTTATTTCTGCTTCCGTTACCTGTACATTGCCTGAATGAATCAGAGCATGATCGAATTTTTGGGTGTACGCAAATACTGCCGCATCTCCTTCTTCTTTTACACGGGCAAGAATCTCTGCAACTCCCTGTTCATATTGCCCATAATTATTGGGACTTCTCTTCAGCAGATCTTCTAACAGATTTTGTCGGCTGTTTCTGTCTAATTTCTGTATTCTCATTCTCATCATCTCCTATATTACTGTGCGCAGCTTCGTAATCAGATTCTTAATGCGATCGCTTTCCATCCGCATACTGACTGGATTTACAATCATTCTTGCAGATAAGGGGCACACTTCTTCCAGTATAGTAAGTCCATTCTCTCTTAAAGTGGAACCTGTCTCTACAATATCGACAATTACTTCTGACAGCCCCACAATCGGCGCAAGCTCAATGGAGCCGTTTAACTTGATGATTTCCACCGTCTGATGCTTTTTATTATAGAAATAATCTTTCGCAATATTGGGATATTTGGTTGCCACACGAATCAATTCATGATGCATAAGAAGCGGTGCTGCCTCCCCAGGCCCGCAGACGCACATTCTGCATTTCCCATAGCCAAGGTCAAGTACTTCATGTACCTTTCTTCTTTCTTCCAGGATGGTATCTCTCCCTACGACTCCGATATCGGCAGCCCCATATTCTACATAGGTAGGAACATCCGGTCCTTTGGATAGAAAGAAGCGGAGTTTCAATTCTTCATTAACAAAAATCAGTTTTCTGGAATCTTTATCCTTCATCTCTTCGCAGGTAATTCCAACTTTTTCAAAAAGCTCCAGTGTCTGATTTGCCAGGCGCCCTTTTCCAAGGGCAAATGTCAGATATCTCATGTTATGTCCACCTCTATGGATTCATTATTTTTTGTTTGTTATTTAAAAGATCCACGACTGTCAGCCGTCCGTCTTCTTCCAGATACAGCATGGTCTCAGCATAGTATTTTTTGCCATATTCTATATAGTCCGCCAGCGGTCTGTCTGGATCACGTTTTACCAGCTCTGTACTAATGTCTTTGCTTCGAAATTCTCCGGCCTTTTCGATAGCGTCTTTTTGTTTTGCCGCATCATAGAGAAGAATGGTATTTTCACCAGAACACTGAATCTCTATCTTCTGCCTTGTAAGGGCGTTCATCAATTCATCTACAACAATGGCAAATCCTATGGATGGAGAATGTTTGCCGAATTTTTCCAGCAAATGATCATATCTTCCGCCTTTTACTACCGCATCGCCCGTACCAAACGTATAACCTCTGAAAATAATTCCGGTATAATAGCCATAGATACCGCTCATACTGAAATCAAAATTGATATATTTCTCTACGCCATATAATTTCAGCACTTCGTAAATTGCTTCTAAGCGGCAAACTGCAGCAGCCGCCTTAGCGTTGGGAGCAATTGCTTTCGCTCTCTCCAGGATTTCCACGCCGCCATAAAGTTCAGAGAGCGCCGCAAATGCTTCCTTCGCACTCTGACGCACCCGGATACTTTCCAGAAATTCTTCTACACCGAAATAATTTCTGTTATTAATCAGTTCACGAACCCTTTCTTCTGCATCTTCATCAAGAGCCGCATCCTCAATCAGGCTCTGGAAAAAATCTACATTTCCTACATTAAGCTGAAAATCCTCTAAGCCTGCCTTCGTTAAACAACTAACAACCATAGCAAGCATCTCGGCATCTGCTTCCACACAATTCGTACCAATCAATTCTGCACCTAATTGTGTACTCTCTTTCATTCGCCCCTGATAACTGGAATGGTTAATAAACGTACTTCCATTATAGCACAGCCGGATCGGAAGAGATTCTCCTTCAAATAAAGTAGCGGCCGCCCTTGCAATGGATGGCGTAATATCCGGTCTGAGAACAAGCGTATTTCCTTCTTTATCGAAAAATTTGTATAATTCTTTTGACGGGATAGTCCCGATTTCTTTGCGGAATACATCAAAAAATTCAAATGTAGGCGTCTGTATGTCGTGATAGCCATGCAGACGAAGGATCTTATGCAATTGTTCCTCCAGCGCAAGCTTCTTTCTGCATTCCATATTATAAATATCCCGGACTCCTTCCGGTGTATGTAATAATTTTTCCATATACCCTCCATACTTCATCGTGCTAATACGCTAAACTCTTTTGCAATTATACGCATTTTCCCATATGTTGTCAAGTTCCTGACGGAACAGTTATGCTCCGTCCTCTCTCATTTCAAGATCTATCTGCATGGCGTCAAGATAAGGGAGGAAGCCGCCTTGCTTTAATTCAAGGAAATACAGTGGGTTCAATTCTTCAAAACGAATACTTTTTCGCCCTCCTGATGCCGCACGGTTCCAAAAATATCTTACCTCTTCAAAACGCATATAATACGCCAAATTCCTGACGCTGTAATAAATCAGCATGAAAGAAACTCCTCCCTGCTTCTCAAAATTTTCCATAAAGACTATTTGATGTTCATGAACATTTTGCAATGGGAAAGTTTCCACTTTACATTCTTTTGCATCAAAACAGACGGGAATCCCCTGTACCGCCCCGATATAATCCACCGTACTGCGCTGTTCAAAATACGCAAGAGTAATATGCCGGTGCTCTTTATCCATGCGAACCGGCGTAATCGGTGTCGGTATCTTTTGGATAAGCGCAAGTCCTTTTTCCAAATACCGTTCATTCGTCCGATTTACCATATCTTCTAAAGTAGAGCCTCTTAAACCTCTTGAGTTCCATGTAGCCATGTAATTCTCCTATTCCTGCAGTCCGCTATCATCCAAAAGACAGCCTTCCTTTTTAAGTATCTGATAAAAACCTTCCGGAAGCGCCGCTGTAAATATTCTGTTGGAAAGCCCGCCAAGAACCCCAGTCAGTTCGGGAAACTCCATACGACGTGCATGAAGAAGCTGTGACCTCACACCATATTTCCTAAGATACACCTGGTTTATCTCTGCTTCACCGTATTTAAAATCCCCTACAATCGGATGATGGATAGATGCAAGGTGGGCACGGATCTGATGAGTCCGTCCGGTAATAAGGTGAACCTCCAGGAGTGTCACGCCGTCTCCCCGGGCAATGGGTTTATATTCTGTTTCTATTGCCAGAGAATCCTTTGTGTTTTTGGGAGAAATGGTAACTTTATTCGTTATGCTGTCCTTGAGAAGATATCCTTTGATATGCCGTTCTCTCTTCACTATGCCTTTTACCAGGCACCAGTAATATTTTTTTAAACTTCTGGTTTTAAATAATTCTCCCATCTCCTGCAGCCCGGAAAGTGTCTTCCCGGCTGCCACAATCCCGCTGGTATTCCTATCCAGGCGGTTGCAGATGGAAGGATGAAATGCCCGCAGAGACTCCCGGGACAAAGCTCCGGTAGAAAGGAGATAGCTCTCCAGATGTTCCACCAGGGAGACATCTTCCCTCCTTGCTTTTTGAGAAAGCATTCCTGCAGGTTTGTTAATCAGCAGAACGTGTTCATCTTCATAAATAATATCTAGTTTGGACGCTGCCCTGGGAATACGGAGACTGGAAAATTTTTCAATCGTCTCATCCGAAAGGTAGAATTTCACTGAATCCCCTACTGACAGCCTTTCATTACCGGAAGCCTTTTTATCATTCAAAACAATATTTTTCTTTCTAAGCATTTTATAATAAAAACTTTTAGGAGCCTCATTCAGGTATTTGCCAAGGAACTTGTCAAGACGCTGCCCCGCTTCATTTGTCTCAATCGTAATCTCTTGCATAAAGACTCTCCCTTAGTCTTTCACTTACATGGAAAGACTCAAAATGATTTTTCTGATTTTTTTCTCTTTTTTTCTGGTATCCTCCCGCTCTATCTCTGCAATACTGTTCATTCCTTCCGCACGGGACAAAAACGCAACATAATCCGGGAAGATTTTTACAGTCACCTTATCAAACCGGTTTTCCTGCAGCATTTTTTTGATATAAGAGGCAGTTTCCTCTGGTTTGACTTTTTTACTTTTTGAATATCCACAGATAGTTCCGCCTGAAATAACAATAGCATCGACGGGCATGATTTTCTCACGGCTGGTAAGCACCATATCGTAAGCCGTTGTAAGAAGCGGTGTCTTTTCTTTTATTTCAGCTGCTTTATCGGCGTCGATTGTTTTATATGGGAAAATCGTAATTAGCTCTACCAGTACCTTTGATGCCGGCAGGCACCCCAGGACTGCTACTAATGTAAATAAATTCAGCTTCGTCCCGGTCTGTACATATCCTACAATAAGAAGGACTACTACAATTACAAATTCAATAAGTGTCTGTGCCAGTAATTTGTTTCTCTCTGCTTTTAAATATCCCGGCTGTCCTTTTTCAATCTTCATCTTCTGCTAACTCCCCTTACTTCGTATTAAAGATACGCATCATAGCGATGCGAAGAATTCTGTCCGGCAGTATTTTTGTCGCCAGCTTCACGCCTTTCATCGGCATACCGAAGACAGATATGTCCCGGCCATTTCTTGTATCCCAAAGCGCCTGCCTGACAACCGCCCCCGGCTGCACCATTACTGCTTTTTTCATTTTGCTGCTGTCAGAGCCCGCCACTTCAAAAAACGGCGTATCTACCGGTCCCGGACAGACTGCTGTAACAACAATCCCGCGGGCGGCAGTTTCCATGGAAAGCCCCCTGGAAAAGCTTAAAACATAGGATTTAGAAGCAGCATACACGGCAAATTGCGGCTGCGGAAGAAATGCAGAGGCAGATGCAATATTTAATACCCTGCTTCCTTTTGACAAATAAGGAAGACACAGACAGGTCATTCTCGTAAGCGCCTTACAATTCAAGTCGATCATTTCTGTCTGCGTATCCACAGCAATATCTTCTGTCATTCCGATTTTTCCAAAACCTGCTCCGTTCACAAGCATACGAATATCTGGTTTTTGTATCTCAAGCTCTTTTTTTATTCGGTAAAAAATATAATCCCGCAGCAAATCTCCGTCAAAAATACGCACGGACACAGGAAATGCGGCCTCTGTCTCTTCTTTTATTTTTTTGAGCTTGTCCGTGCTTCTTGCAACCAGCCAGATCTCATCCAGCCGCTTATAACACTTTGGAATCTGCCGTACAAATTCTCTGCCGATTCCTGAAGATGCTCCGGTAATCACTGCAATTCTCATATATCATCTTCCTGTCTGTTTTTTGAATTTCTTTTTGTGGACATTTCGTATTGTCTTTTTCTGTGTTTTTCCCTGCTTTGTATGTATCTGGTGCTCACCGTCCTTCACTTTCTGGCGCGGGCGAATCAAACAATGTTTATCGAACCCCACCAGATCCATTCTCCCTGCTTTCTTAAGCGCTTCCAATACAAGCTGATAATTTTTTGGATCCCGGTACTGGATCAGAGCGCGCTGCATAGCTTTTTCATGTGGATTTTTCGGCACATACACAGGTTCCATATTCCTTGGATCTACCCCGGTATAATACATACAAGTGGAAATCGTTGACGGAGTAGGATAAAAGTCCTGCACCTGCTCCGGCATATAGCCTAAATCCCGAATATGTTCCGCCAGCTCAACTGCCTCTTTCAGCCCGGAACCCGGGTGGGAAGACATCAGATACGGCACGAGGAACTGATTTTTCCCCAATTGTTGGTTCATTTGTTTATATTTTTTCACAAAAGCCTGATAAACACTATTTTCGGGTTTGCCCATCTTACGGAGCACCACATCGGACACATGTTCCGGAGCCACCTTAAGCTGGCCGCTTACATGATCCTTACATAGTTCTCTAAGAAAAGCATCATCCTTATCCGCCATCACATAATCAAAGCGGATTCCTGAACGGATAAAAACCTTCTTCACTCCCGGAAGGGCCTTTAGTTTACGTAATAATATTATGTAATCTTCGTGGCTCACTTTAAGATTCCGGCAGGGCTTAGGGAAAAGACACTGCTTCTCCTTGCATACGCCGAGGGTCAACTGTTTCTGGCAGGAGGGCTGACGGAAATTTGCCGTAGGTCCGCCCACATCATGGATATACCCTTTAAAATCTTTATCCTGTATCAGCAATTTTGCCTCCCGGATTAAGGACTCATGGCTTCTGGTTTGTAAAATTCTTCCCTGATGGAATGTCAGTGCACAAAAACTGCACCCGCCAAAACATCCGCGGTTGCTGGTTAAGCTGAACTTCACTTCTGTAATTGCCGGAACGCCGCCGTCTTTTTCATAGCTGGGGTGATAAGTCCGCATATAAGGATAGGCATACACATCGTCCATTTCCTCCTGGCTCAAAGGCTTAGACGGCGGATTCTGCACCACATAAAGATGCGCATCCTGATAAGGCTCTGCCAGTCTTTTCCCTGAAAAGGGATCCGTATTACAGTACTGCGTATAAAAGCTGCGGGCATAATTTAATTTATCTTCCCTAAGCTCTTCAAAAGACGGAAGGATCACTGCATCATAAACACTATCGAGGCTTTTCACCTTACACACCGTTCCGTCTATAAAGGTAATGTCTTTCACTGCAATGCCGCTGTCTAATGCTTCTGCAATTTCAATGATGGAACGCTCTCCCATCCCATAAGAGATGATATCGGCTCCGGAATCAAGAAGCACGGAACGCTTCAGCCGGTCAGACCAATAATCATAATGGGCAAGACGTCTGAGGCTTGCCTCAATCCCGCCGAGGATAATCGGCGTATGCTTATAAACCTGACGGATCAGATTAGAATAAACAACTACCGCATAATCCGGCCGCTTTCCCATAACACCACCCGGGGTAAATGCGTCCGTCTTACGCCGTTTTTTTGACACAGAATAATGGTTTACCATAGAGTCCATATTTCCGGCGGACACCAGAAAGCCCAACCTGGGTTCTCCAAATTCCATAATACTTTTTTTGTCTTTCCAATCCGGTTGTGGAATGATTCCCACACGGTAACCGTGAGCGGAAAGTACCCGTGTTATAATTGCATGTCCAAAGGATGGATGATCTACATAAGCATCGCCGGACACATATACAAAATCTACACTGTCCCATCCCTGTGCCTGCATATCTTCCCTGCAGATTGGTAAGAATCCCTGCTCCATCATAATACCTCGTAGGTGCCCTTCTCAATATCGTTATAATCCATAATATAATAATCAGCCAGCTCTCTTTTCTTCGACAGCTGCGGTCTGGAAAACTCATCTTCCACGGCGCATACCCGCATCCCCGCGTTCTTACCCGCCAAAATTCCCATAGGGACGTCTTCAAAGACCAGGCAGTTCTTCGGAGATACTTCAAGTTCTTCTGCTACCAGAAGATAAACGTCGGGGGAAGGCTTGCCGCTCTTTACCTCGCATGAAGTATGTACAGAATCAAAGTATTCCTTTACGTGCAGTGCTTCAAGCGCTGCTTCCGTCAGTTCCCGGGCATTACTGGTAGCAATTCCGAATTTCATCCCTCTTTCCCGAAGGTGGGTAATAAAATGATAAGCGCCTGTTTTTAGCTTCACTTGATGGGTATAGGCCTCATACACCATGTCCGTCCATTCCTGCTTCACTTCTTCAATCGTACAATCCAGCTCCGGGAAAACATCCAGAAAATACTGTGCCACTTCTGTATAACTTTTCCCTTCCATTCCCTCATGGAAATTATCGGGCTGGGTCAGGTGGTATTTTTCCAGATACGCCCTGTCCACGGCAGGCCATATCCACATAGAATCTACCAGACTTCCATCTAAATCGAAAATAACCGCTTCTATTTCTTTCAGAATTAACGGTTCCCTGTTTTTCATTGCAACAACTCCAATTCTTTTTCTGTAAGTTCACGGTACTCCCCCGGCTGCATTGCCTCATCCAGCACAAGGCTTCCCATGGATTCACGTTTCAGATAAAGGACCTCCATGCCGACGGCCCGGAACATACGCTTTACCTGATGATACTTTCCTTCCTGTATCGTTAGCCGTATCCTGGAAGTCGTCCCGCTTTCCAGTACCTCAAGCCTGGCAGGCAGCGTCCATTCTTCTCCGCCTTCGCTGCCAATATCCACCCCTTCGGCAAATGCCTGTACAGTTTCCCGGGTAGCGCATCCGGCAACCTCAGCGTAATAAGTCTTGTCCACATGCTTCTTCGGTGAGAGAAGACGATGTGCCATCGCTCCATCATTGGTAATCAAAAGAAGCCCTTCTGTATCCTTATCCAGTCTTCCTACCGGAAATAAGTCCTTCCTTCTTTTCGATACAATCAAATCAATTACCGTCCGGTCTTTTGCATCCTCTGTAGCGGAAACAACGCCCTTCGGTTTATTCAGAAGATAGTATTCGTATTCTCTATAAAATATAGGAATACCGTCTACAGATACCGTCTGCAGCCCCTTTGCCACTTTTTCATCCGGTTTTAAAACCCGAACCCCATCTATCTCAACCAGGCCTTTACGGATGAGCTTCTTAACTTCCTGTCTGGTTCCGACTCCCATGTCAGCCAGATACTTATCCAACCGTATCATACGGACTGCCATCTCCATCCCGGCAGATATTTGTTCTTCAGAACGCCGCCTGCAAGTTTTCCCCATCCCAGAGGATAGCCGTCCACACAAAACAGATACCAACCCTTTTCTTTAGCATCTGTAACGTCTTCCACATCCAGTGTCTCTCCTTTTAAGTATTTTATAACCCGCTCATCCACAGCCGGCAGATCTATCACATAACGGTATTCCCTCTTTTTCAGACACATGGCTAATGCCTGGCTTGGTTCGAAACGCTTTTTCTTCAACTCCCCAAGGAGAAGCCCTGTGCGCAGAAAACGGATTCCTTTCATGTCCGGCAGCCCTTCCGGCATATAATATACCCGCTCTCCGTGAATCTCTATCCTTTCCTCATCCAGCTTCCAGTCTACCCCCTGAAAGAAGTTTTTCAATTCCTCCGGAATCTTTCCCACATTCCTCTTTCCGGGAATCTTTATGGCCGGAGTCTCTTCTTTTCCTTTTTTGAGAAGTGCAAGATAATGTCCTTCTCCATGCATTTTATGTGGGAAAATACGTATGGTCTTTGAAAATTCTGCCGCCTTGCTCTCTGTCACAGCAGGAATTCCGTTGGAAAACCCCTCATAGCCTTCCATATCCAGAATCTCAAATTCAGGACGGTTTCGCAGCAGATATTCAACCGTCCCCTCATTTTCCAGAGGGTCAAATGTACAGGTCGAATAAAGAAGCATACCACCGGGTCGCAGCATATCCGCTGCCTGGATGATGATGCTTTGCTGAAGTTTTGAAAAGAATTCCGGTCCATGTTCTTCCCATGCTTTTACCATTTTCCGGTCTTTTCGGAACATTCCTTCCCCGGAGCAGGGCGCGTCAATTAATATTTTATCAAAATATTCCGGAAAATAATTCACAAGCTTTCCGGGTTCTTCACTCAATACCAATAAATTTCCAATCCCAAAAACTTCCAGGTTCTTAAGGAGTCCCTTTGCACGAGAATTACTGATATCATTCGCAACCAGGACTCCCTCGCCTGAAAGCTTTGCTCCTAATTCCGTCGCTTTTCCGCCGGGGGCGGCACACACATCCAATACCCGGTCTCCCGGCTCCACCGGCAGACGGCTGGCAGGCGTCATGGCGCTTGGCTCCTGCAGATAATAAAGCCCGGCGAAATAGTAAGGATGTTTGGCCGGCATATCTTTCTCCCCATCATAGTAGAATCCATTTTCAATCCACGGAATCGGCCGGATAGAAAAAGGAGCAATTTTCGCAAAATCCTCCGACGATATCTTATTCGTATTGACACGAAGCCCATAATATCTTGGCTCTTCATAGCAGGATAAATATGTCTCAAATTCACTGCCCAGAAGCTTTTTCATCTTTTCTTCAAATGCGGATGGTAAATTCATCTTTTTCCTCCAATCCGTCCCGTTAAACAGAGAGCGGGGTTCCTTCCATGCAATAGGCAATTACGCTTGCACATACTTCGTATAGTATATCACATTTTTGCGGTACTAGGAATAGGCATATTTTAACTTCTTTGTCTCCAGTTTCTGTAATAGGAAATATGGATTTACACTAATCTCTTCTCCTGTATCCCAGGAATAAATTCCCAGATGAAGATGTACGTCAAACCTGCCTACCGTTCCTTCTTCTCCATATCCGGAATCCCCCATAAATCCCAGAAGCTGCCCTGCTTTTATATTGTCTCCCTTTTTTATATCTGCATAAGACTCCAAATGCGCATAATAAAAGTAGACGCCATTCGGCGACGTAATTCCAACCCGGTACCCGCCCTTTTCCAGCCACCCGATATTGGTAACAACTCCATCCGACATGCTAAGGACAGGATACAGGCCTCTTACATTTTCTCCTGCCATAATATCGGTTCCCTCATGTACGCTTTCTCCTTTGTAGCTGCGCTCTGCCATCCAGGAATTCACGTAAGATACCGTAAGGCTTTCATCCAGAGTAGACTCCGGGATTGGGAAATATTGTGCATCGGCCTCTACCCGGTTAAGAAAACTGCGGCACGCTTCGGAAAGAGTATCTTTTGCCCCCAGCATTTCGTCAGAAAAAAAACGGCGGCGGTATTCTTCCGCTTCTACAGTTTCTTCTGCTCTCCGATTTTCGATACCCTTATTGTACAAAGCATGTTCGCTCAAAACTGTAAAAAAAGAAACAAGTAATAAAAGGAGAAAAATTCTGCCGGTATCTAATTTCACAGATCGAAACCTCTTTTTTATATTACTATATGTTCCCAAACATAAAATTTAAACCTGAACCATAAAATTAAAAGAGACTTTTCAGTATGAGGCATTGCCTATGAAAGAAAAAATAGTATCCGTCTTACTCATCCTTTCTTTTCTTATCCTGCTTGCTTTTCCCGTGCCGGTATTCTCCGGGGCAAGCAAAGGGCTGCTGCTTTGGTACCGGACAGTACTTCCCACATTGCTTCCCTTTATGATTCTTTCTAATTTCATGATACATACCCGTGCTCTTTCCTATATCTCACGCCTCGCCGGTCCTTTTATACACCGCATATTCGGTGTGTCTTATAAAGGTTCCTTTGCTGTCATCACCGGTTTCTTCTGCGGCTATCCTATGGGCGCCAAAGTAACAGCGGATCTAATCCGTTCTGAAAAGATTTCGGCAAGAGAAGGAAATTATCTTCTTTCCTTCTGTAATAACACAAGCCCGATGTTTATCATCAGTTATCTTGTATGGCAAAACCTTAACAGAAAAGACTTCCTTGTTCCAACACTTTTTATTCTCACCTTATCGCCTATATGCTGCAGTTTCCTCTTCCGTTTTTATTGGATGAGGGGCAGCGGGCAAAAAAATGCTATGAAAAAAAATAAGGAAAAAAGCAACTGCCATACATCAGCTATATCTTATAAGCCGTTAAATTTCCAGCTTTTTGATTCCTGTATGATGGATAGCTTTGAAGCAATTGTAAAAGTAGGCGGATATATCATGCTTTTTTCTATTCTAACAGAATTATTACAATTATTATCAGGCAGGCTTCCGATGTTGAAGTTCCTTCTTCCCATGCTGGAAATCACAAATGGTATTTCCCTGCTGTGTCAGGCGGGAGCCCCTTTTCGGGGAACCTGGATACAGGTTCTTGCCCTCACATCCTTCGGGGGATTTTGTGCCGCGGCACAGACAGAATGCATGATTCAGAAAGCCGGTCTGAAAATCGCCCCATACATAATAGAAAAGCTGATTACCATGTTGGTAACCAGCCTGTTCGCTATATTATATCTTACAAGTCCTCGTCTTCATCCATAAAATCCATATCATCATCCGCAGCTCCATACTCTGCTTCCATGCCCCGCGGTGACTGCTCCGGAATCTCAAGTTCGGAGCGGTTGTTGCGAACCATATCATAACACTCCTGAAGTGAATTCAAAAGCCCATCATATTTTGCTGTGTAAGTATCCAGCGTATGACCGATAATATTTTCTGCATTTGCCATTAAATCGTCCGTATACTGCATTGCTCCAATCCGGATATCATTGGCATCACTGGTAGCATTATCTAAAATCTGCTGTGCCTGTTCCGTAGCCGCTGTCACAATCTGATTTGCCTGTGCATATGCCTGCTGCATAATCTCATGTTCGCTCACCAATTCAGATGTCTGAATCTGTGCATCCTGAAGCATATTCTCTGCTTTCGCCTGCGCGTCTGCCAGAATGGCATCTTTATTTGCAATGATCTTCTGATAACGCTTAATCTCATCCGGTGTTTTCATACGAAGCTCCCGGAGCAGCTCATCCAACTGATCCTTATTCACAATAATCTTTGTTGTAGATAAAGGCTGGAATTTACAAGTATCAATGTACTCCTCGATTTAATCAATAATCTGCTCGAT
>ERZ1673736.558-NODE-558-length-57704-cov-12.588874_pt1 | contig 57704 bp, 42 predicted proteins | sample MGYA00580212_ERZ1673736 | MGnify/ENA primary metagenome ERZ1673736 (study PRJEB41218, sample SAMN15661752) | gut metagenome | host: Homo sapiens | place: Canada: London | collected 2015-08-20/2019-03-30 | study: EMG produced TPA metagenomics assembly of...
GTTGGCTCTGCCCCATAGAAAAACAAAGCGTAACGAACGCTCTATCAGCTAATTCGCTACGCTCTGCCCAAATTTACTTTTTCGCTATGTGTTTATTTTAGTAATAGTCCGGTTGTATGGGGATCTCCATCTGCTACAGGGCTATTTTCCGATACGCCCGATCCTCAGCATGTAAAGATCATTTCTAATCCATCTGCACGTTATTTTAAATTGATAGCTAAATCCGAAATAAATAATAAGGCGTGGACTGCTGTTGCCGAGCTGGGAATTGAAGCGTCTGCTATTGTTACTCCGATAGGAGAAGCCTGTGATAATTTACTTTCAGACCAAAAATATTATATAAAGGATATTGCTTCCGGATTGTACTTACAGTGGAAACACGATATTGGCAGTAATTATGAAGGAGAATTCTGTATTAATCCTTTAGATCGCAACAATGAAACTTTCGTGTTCACTTTTTCTAAAGTAGACGGTTTTACTTCTTTTTATAATCTTCGAGTTGGTAGTAAATATATGAATAAAGGTGAAGGCGGTTGGAGGTGTGGTATTGGTATGGTAACCGATAATAAAGACGGGTGGATACAGTTGGAGACACAGGATGATTGTACATTTAAAATGCGTGGAATGTGGCAAATATCTAAATATTTCAATTTTGATAACCATACGGAAGGTTCATATATTTATTCTGATAAATCGGACGGTGCACTTCTGAAGTTAGAAAAATTCGGTGAAGTTAGCATTATTCCGGTGACTGATATTCCCGGAATTTCTGTTTATCCGGCTATTTCCAATGGTGAGATTGCCGTATGTACTCCGGGTAAAGCGGTAATAAAAGTGATGAATGTGGGTGGTTACATATTGGCTGACTATCAATCGGAAGGCAAGCTTACGATTGGGATGAATTATACTGATGGAGTGTATCTGGTTGGGGTGGAAACAGAGAACATTCCTCGGATGGCTACCTATAAAGTTATGCTATGTAGATAAATATTTGTTAATCCTATTTATTAATTAAATCGAATCGGAAAATGAGAAAATTACTCTTTTTTTATTTATGTTAGTTTTATCTTTACCCGGTCAGGGGAAAGATATACGTATTTTAGCTATTGGTAATAGCTTTTCGGAGGACGCTATCGAACAGTATCTATATGAACTGGCTCTTGAAGGTGGTGATAACTTGATTATCGGGAATGCTTATCGGGGTGGCCAAGGGTTAGAATCCCATTGGAATGTGGTTGTTAATAATGATGCGGCTTTTGAGTATCGGAAGGTAGTTGATGGGAAAAAAACGAATAATACCAATAGAACCCTCGAAGCGTGTGTGAAAGATGAACCATGGGATTATATAACCTTTCAACAAGTAAGTCAAGATTCGGGAAGACCAGAAACGTATGAACCTTATTTAGGCAATTTACTGGATTATGTGAAAGGGATTGTTACCAATAATAATGTGAAATTCGGATTACATCAGACATGGGCTTATGCAAAGAATTCTACTCATGGTGGGTTTGCTAACTATGGTAATAATCAGCAGACGATGTACCAGGCAATCGTGGATGCTGTAAATCAGGCAAAAAAGAATCATAGTGAAATTAGTTTTATAGTTCCTTCCGGTACGGCTATTCAGAATGGTCGTACAAGTTTTATAGGGGATAACTTCAATCGTGACGGATATCATCTTGATTACGGGATGGGACGTTATACTGCGGCCTGTACATGGCTTGAAATTATAACCGGACAGAGTGCTGTGGGGAAAACTTATAAGCCCTCGGCTGTAAACGATGTTGTGGCTATGGTTGCTCAACAGGCTGCTCATGCGGCTGTAGAATCACCTGATAAGGTGACATCATTAGAGAATATAGGTTATGAGGGCGATAATACAGTGGTGCCTGTAAAACCGGTTAATGTGAATCTTGGATCAGTCAGCGAATCTGCATTGTGGAATAATATTTCTTCTTCCAGTAAATCTGTTTTCGGTTTAAAAGATATGGATGGAAATGATACCCAGATCGTAACGATATTGGACGATGAATTTAACGGAACTAATGGAGAAGGGGTCCAACAAACGACTACCGTGCTTGATATGCCTGCAGATGTAGCCAAAAGTTGCTGGTGGGGATATGCCGAAGGGAATTTTGAAAACAAGCCTCAGCAGCCTACCGGTGGATTTATATTTTTTCATTTAAATAAAAATCTTGTGTATGATTTCTGTATTTTCGGTTCTCGTAAAGGAGCTACCGATAATCGGGAAACTACCTACACATTAACAGGGGAGAATACCCGAATCGGTTATCTGAACACTGCCGGAAACGGAACGGAAACCGTTACTATTAAAGGCGTACGTCCTACTGCAAACGGAGAAATCAGGCTGACTGTCAGTCCTGGTGAAAATAACAATCATAAAAATAAATTTTATTATATCAATGCTTTGCAGATAGTAGCTAAAGAACCGGGAAGTGAAGTATTGGTTGATGAAATTTCGGATGTTCGTGATTTATTGAAAATGGATCCGGATATTAATTATGTGTTGACTGCTGATATTGATCTTACCGGAGTGGTGTTGGACGAATGTGTATTAGATAGCTATTACGGTACATTAGATGGACAAGGACATATTATTTACGGATTGACTATCGATAAGAGTGATTCCGGAGAACTTGGCCTGTTCAGGCACCTTAGGGGCGCTACTATCAAGAATTTAGGTATCGAAAGAGCTTCTATTTTAGGTAATAGTAATATTGGTGCTTTGGCTGGACAGAGCCATGGTGCAGTTATCGAGAATTGTTATGTTGCTAATAGCAGTATATCAGGTCGTGATCATGTCGGTGCTTTGATCGGACAGATGGAAGGTAATGAAGGAGTGGGTAGCCAGATTAATAATTGTTATGCAGCTGCCAATGTTTATTCTCGCGAGTTCCAGGCCGGTGGTCTTGTCGGTACATCTGCTGCAGGGGCCGGAAGTATTCGGAATTCTTATTTTTCCGGACGGGTAGAAGTTGTAAATCAGCGTATTGGAGGAATTTTGGGGTTACAGGATAGTGATGACGTACTTACAATTGAAAATTGTGTCAATTTGGCCGCTCAGTTGCAATGTGATCAGATTTATCGTATAGCCAGTACACGTGACGGTAAATCTGTATTGAATAATAATTATGCTTTGAATACGTTGCCTGCACCAAATGGTAATGATGCCCAGAAAGGAATTGATGTTACTGCTGAGAGGGTTAAACAAGAAGTATTTTATTCGGAAGATTTGAAGTGGAATTTTGATGATGGTTCTTGGAAATGGATAGACGGACTTTATCCGGTTTTGGCATGGCAGAAGGAGGCTGAAACGACTACTTCTCTGATTTATTTGAGTCAGTCTATACCAGTTTTGTCTTTAAGAAAGGGAAGTAGCATCGATCTGAGCCAATATTATGCTTCCGGACATGGAGGTATTTTATCATATTCATGTGCAAATAGTAAAGTGAAGCTGGATGGAAGTATTATATCTGTAACAGAAGACGTTGAGATAACCGATCTGGAAACTGTTACCGTATCTGTTTCTGTGTCTGGTTTTAAAGCTGCGGAGATTAGTATTTCCATTATACCGGACATCATACCGGTTGCTACGGCAGAAGATTTTATTTCAAGAATAACTGCTGCAACAGATGGCAGTTTCAAATTGACAGCCGATCTGGACTTTGCAAATGTTTCATTTAATGGTATTGAAAACTTCTCAGGAAAACTGGATGGTGACGGACATATTATAAAGAATCTGAATATTCAACGTGTCGGAGAAGGGAAATTAGGCTTATTCCTGTCGACTATCGGTGCTGAGATAAAAAATTTGGGTATTGAAAATTCTGTGATCGGTACTAAAGAAAACAAGCACATCGGTAGTTTTATCGGCGAAATGAATGGTGGTAATATTGATGGATGTTATGTCGGTAATAGCCGTATTGTTGGCAAAGATCATGTTGGAGCGTTAGTTGGTCAGTTGAATTCCGGAGCTTTAATGAGCAATTGTTATTCAACAGCATATGTACAAACTACAGGCTGGCAGGCTGGTGGTTTGGTTGGATCTATAAACAACGCTACTATTGATAAAAGTTATTTTTCCGGTGTCGTTGTGGGCAACTGGAATAGGACAGGCGGTATTGTAGGTTTGAAAAATGGTGGAGATGAAACCGGTAATTCTGTGAAGAACAGTGTGAATCTGGCTTCTTATATATTAGGTGCCGATTCTCCCAAACGGGTTGTAGGAGATGGAGGAATAAAAGTGGAGAATAGTTATTCTTTGCTTTCTACCCGCATTGGTAAGAATGTGGTAGAAGCTGTTACGATTATCAGTGAAGATGTAATCGGGCAGGATGGAGCTGACATTTCCTTGCAACAGGCTCGAACTGCTTCTTTCTATGCCGAGACATTAAAATGGGATATGGAAAGCACGTGGATTATTCCATTGGATGGTGAGTCTTATCCTGTTTTGAAATGGCAGTTAGAGAGAGAGAGTAAAATTCAGACAGGGCTTTATGTCGGGATAGAAGTTCAGCCGGCTCAGATTACAGAAAGATTATATCTCTCAATGGATAGTTATGTCTTACCACAGTTTATTTCAACGAATGGTCTCACACTGTCATTATTGTCGGATAATACGAAAGTTGTTACTATTGAAGAACAAACGTTGACTCCTGTTGCTATCGGCTCATCTGTTGTAGCAATGGAAACAGTGAAAGGGATTGACGATCGGTTTGAAATTACTCCGGTAACCTATATTTGTAAAGTGATTCCTGCGGAGGGAGTCGTTGAAATAACGACAGCGGACGATTTGTTGACTATCGATAATTTCCCTACCCGTGATTATGTATTGACAAATGACATTGATTTGGCAAATACTACTTTTAATGGTTTATGTTCTGAAGAGAATCCGTTTACAGGTACATTTGACGGTAACGGCTATATAATAAAAGGGTGGAATTTTAATGATTCGAATGTCGGAACGATGGGATTATTCAAAAGAATGGACGGTGCTGTGATTAAGAATCTCGGTATGACCGGTGTTGCTATTGTCGGTGGTGATAATACAGGTGCATTGGTGGGTATTGCAGATGGAGGAAAGATAGAACGCTGCTATGTCAGCAACAGTAACATTGAAGGAGGAGACCGTGTTTCGGCAATTGCTGCCCGTGTTTCGGCTGGTGTGATAATCGAAAACTGTTACGCAGCTCAATGTACAATTAAAGCAAGGACTCATCAGGCCGGTGGTATCTCTGCTGCTTCCTTTGATGGTGGTGCGACTATTAGCAACTGTTATTTTGATGGAACTATTACGAGCCAGTTCGGTCATGTAGGTGCTATACTCGGATTAATAGACCGTGACGGTGAGATTACAATTCAGAATTGCTTGAATTTGGCAACCTCTATTGCAGGCGGGCATCGTTTCCGCATTGGAAATTGGGGAAATAGAGCATCGATGGCTCATTTTATTAACAATTATTCTATTGGTACTACAGTTTCAGTCGGTGGTGGTTGGGAAAGTACGGATGACCGTAATGGGACGGATCTTTTCGATGATGCCGATGCTAAATCTTTAGAATTCTATAAAGAAACGCTTGGATGGGATTTTGACAAAATTTGGAAAATAGCAGAAAGTGAGGGTTATCCTGTGTTTAGGACTAAAGATGACCCGGTAGGTATGGTTACCGAAAAAACTTTAGAAAATATTGCTGTTTATTCTATAAGTGGTGGTATCGAAATGATTGCTTCACAAGCGGTTCAAATAAATATTTATGCTATTGACGGCCGTCTGGTACGTTCTGTTATGCTGAATGAAGGACGTAATTCGATAACAGGAATCGCTCCCGGTCTGTACCTTGTAAATAGAACCAAGGTAATTGTGACGGACTAACTAACTTACATGTTTGATACTTTTATTAGATCCGGGTGGATGTGGCCATCCGTCCGGATCTTTTATTTAATATTGTAATATTATGAATACATTATTACAGAGAATTCCTCTTTTATCGGTGTTGTTTTGGGGGATTGCAACCCAGGCGGCACAACTTCCTATTATCTTGGAGGCCGAAGATGCAAAATTATTTGGTGAGCTAAAAGTTGAACAAGTTTCCGGTTTTTCCGGAAATAAGTATGTTCATGATTTTCATATAAATTCCGATTCCTATTATTTGTATGAGAATATAGAAGTGGACCAAGCCGGGACGTATGAGTTAAAAGCATTTACTACAGGTACAGCTCGTCCTTTTTATATTAAAGTAAATGATTATGAACGAATCGTTTTACGTACAAGCGACTCTCCAGATTGGAATGCACCTCCTACATCGGTTTCTTCTGCATATATCTATTTGGATGCCGGTACTAATGTCATAAAAATGGGTACCGAATTTGAAAATGGCCCCAATATTGATAAATTTGAAATTCATGCTACCTCTGTGAAAATAGAGAAGCCTCGTAAAGTTACAGTTGCTTTTCCGTATGATTTTACGGATGAGGCTGAGATTATGGCAGAGCATTCAAATGCTACTTTGGCTTTTCTGACAGATAATAATGAAAATACTTTTTATGAAGTATCGGGAATTACTGAAACAACAATAACGGTAGATTGTAAAGAAGATAAGGTACTTACGGGTATGCTGCTCTATGCTGGTAGAGGGGTGGACGTAACTAAATGGAAAGTAGAATATTCAAAGGACGGTCAGACATGGAGACAGTTTAGGCCTGCCTCTACTCGGATGATAGGGATGGGAGATATGGCACTGTTTACATACAACCGTGTTGTAACAAGCAGCACCTATAGTGCGCGTTATTATCGACTTACAGCTACCGGAACTGATAACATACGGATTGCTGAATGGCAATTGTTTGGTTACGCTTTTGATACAGCGGGTAAGAAACCTTATTTCCCTGCAGATGTGACAGAAGGGCTGAATTTGGAAAAGCAGATTTCCGGTTATCCGGAAGGGGGGACAAATGAAGGGATTATGCAATTGTTTGATAAACAATTGACAACAAAATATTGTGCATTGGGTACGAGTTTTTATGTGCAGTGTGTGTTGGATAAAGCTTATCGTTTTAATTCTTATACGGTGACGTCTGCCAATGATGCTTCTGAGCGTGATCCTAAATTATGGAGTTTAAGTGGTTATAATCCAGAAGAAGGATGGATTGAATTAGATGAACGGAGAGATTTTAATTTTCCTGGGCGATACACCACTATGAAATTTCAGATAGATTCGGAAAAGGAGTTCACTGCTTTTCTGTTGGAAGTTTCGAGCGTACATGCCGGTGACCGGGTGCAATTGGCTAATTTACAGGTTTTCGGTGAACCGACGGGTGGTCCTGCTGTAGCTCCGGAAGTACCGTCAACACCTTCTACAGATCCGCGGGAGCGTGCTTCCGAATTAGTCCGTTTGATGACAAAAGGTGAAAAATTATCGTATGTAGGTGGTGTTGACTGGATGTATACGAAAGCTATTCCCCGTCTGGGCATTCCTCAAATGAAGATGTCTGATGGCCCTCAAGGAGTAGGTACTTGGGGAAATTCGACGGCTTATCCTTGTGGTATTTGTTTGGCATCTACTTGGAATGAGGATTTGGCGCATTCATATGGAGAGGCTTTGGCGCTTGATTGCCGTTCACGAGGGGTGAATATATTGTTGGGACCGGCAGTTAATATTCATCGTGCTCCTATGTGTGGACGTAATTTTGAATATATGGGTGAAGATCCGTACCTGACCTCCCGTACGGCAGTAGGATATATCAATGGGCTACAGGCAAATGGGGTAATGGCTGTTATCAAACATTTTACGGCTAACTTTCAAGAATATGACCGGAACTATATAAGTTCGGATATTGATGAGCGGACATTAAATGAAATATATTTTCCTGCTTTTAAAGCTGCGGTGCAGGAAGCCAAAGTAGGAAGTGTGATGAGTAGTTATAATCTTTTGAACGGTACGTGGACTACGCATCACCCTTGGTTGCTTCGTACCGTATTGCGTGATCAATGGGGATTTGATGGTATTCTGATGTCCGATTGGGGATCTACTCATTATTGCTTACCTGCTGCTCAGGGCGGATTGGATCTGGAAATGGCAGGTGGTGAGAAAATGAATCCTGACAGTTTGCGCTATTTCATCAACCGGGGTGATTTGGATATGAATGTGATTGATGAAAAAGTACAACATATACTTCAAACGATGATAAAATTCGGATTTATGGATAATGAACAACTGGATTCCAGTATTCCCGAAGATAATCCGGCTTCTGTAAAGACAGCTTTGGATGTGGCCCGTGAAGGTATGGTCCTTTTAAAAAACGAAGAGAACCTTTTGCCCTTAAAAGTAGATAAAATAAAAAAGGTAGCCGTTGTCGGTCAGAATGCTTTGCGTTATCTCACCGGAGGTGGTAGCGGGCGAGTTACACCTATCCATTACGTGAGTTTTTATGAAGGTATTAAAGCAGTCGGTGTACAGAAAGGTGTTGAGGTGAAATATATAGATGAATATGATCATTTGGATGATGATGTATATGTGGCATCCGGTTCTGATGAACACGGTTTTAACGGAGAGTACTTCAATAATACTGATTTGTCAGGTGCTCCGATTGCTACGAAAGTGGATGCCAATATAAACTTTAATTTCCAGAACGGTACGGGAGTCGAGGGAATTGGTACTTCTAATTATAGTGTACGTTGGACAGCAGAATTGCGACCAATGGAAGACGGAGAATATGTTTTCCATCTTGGTGGTGATGATGGTTTTCGGTTATATATTGATGATAAAAAGGTTATTGATGATTGGAATCCCGGTCAAGAAAGATATAAGACTTACGAGATGAGGTTGTCTGCAGGCAAAACCTATGCAGTCAAAATAGAATATTATCAGGGGACGGGTGCCGCTATTATTGATTTTTATTGGACGAAAGTGGGCGCAGATGATTACTTTCAAGCAAGTTTGAATGATGTAGACGTGGTAATTGCATGTTTTGGACATGACTCTGGCAGTGAAGCAGAAGGCGGGGATCGTACTTTTGCTTTACCTTCTAAACAAAAAGAGTTGATCACGAAAGTCATATCGAAGACTACCACTCCTATTGTCGGTGTGGTTACTGCCGGTGGTAATGTGGAAATGCAATCTTGGATACGGCATTTGGATGGGTTGTTATGGGCATGGTATCCTGGGCAGGAAGGTGGAACGGCTTTGGGAGAGATTTTATTCGGTGACATAAATCCGTCAGGAAAATTACCTGTGACATTTGAAAAGCGCTGGGCTGATAATCCGACTTATAATAGCTATTATGATTCGGATAATGACAAACATGTAGAGTTTATCGAGGGTATATTTATGGGTTATCGCGGGTATGATAAATCCGGAAAAACGGTACAATATCCTTTTGGGTATGGGCTCTCCTATACGACATTTAATCTGTCACAGATGACTGTAGAGCCTGCAATAGGTGCCGATGCTATTTTGAAAGTAATATGTGAACTAAAAAATACAGGGGATGTTGCCGGCGCACAAGTGGTGCAATTATATGTAGGTAAAAAAGGGGAGAGTAAGGTAGAACGTCCTTTGAAGGAGTTAAAGGCTTTCAAAAAGGTATACTTGAAACCGGGTGAATCGCAGAAAGTAGAATTCTCTTTATCGGAGGATGCTTTTTCTTACTATGATGTGGATCAAGCTTCTTTCGTTGTAGACGAAGGTAGTTATGATATAAGCGTAGGCTTTTCTGCAGATGAATTGCTATTGAAAGAAGAAGTAGTGATAAAGAAGCCTACAGGTCTCCAATCGGATATTTTCGTTGATAAGACTTACTTACTTCCTACTGTAGTGGAAGCAGGTGAGTCTGTGAACATCAGTTTTGGCATTGTTGCCAAGGCCGATGTGTACAATACTTCGGGAGTATTAAAGGCCAATCTTTACAATACGGATCGTATTCCTACTACAGGTTTAACACAAGGAATGTATGTTGTCCACATGTGTGTTAATGATAAAAAGATAAATGGAAAATTTATTGTAAAGTGATATTGGCATCGGATGAGTAAATTAAAAATAGTGTGTTATATCTTAAATTATGAACCCCAAAAAAACATGTTATGAGAAAACTATTAACTTTATTTTTATGCCTGTTTACTCTGATAGCTAAAGCTGAAGAGTTTTCTAAAATTTATGTGGTAGGTGCTGCTTTTGACTGTGGCTGGACTGCTGAAAAAGCTTATTTGATGGATGATGAGGGTAACGGCATTTTTACATGGACCGGAAAAATGAAACGCAATGATTTTAAATTTTTGCTGAAAACCAATCCGAATGATATATGGATTGACTGTTTGAATGCCGAAGTGGCGAATGAAGCTGTTGTGATCGGAAAAGAACATAAAATCCGGCATGTCGAAAATTCTCGTGTAACTAATGATGATTATAAATTTATCATGAATGACGAAGGATCGTTCAAGATTACGATCGATACCAGAAAAATGACTATGATTGTGACACCGGACGATTTGATTTCTGTTTCAGCTCTGGATGGTCGTGGAAAAAGAATCGTGAATATTTATTCGTGCAGTGGGAAAGCAAGTGATTCGGAGAATGCTTATAAATTGTTGTTAAATAAGGATGAAATAAACAATAATAAGAGTAATAAATGGGCGTATAAAGGTGATGATCCTTGGGTAATATTCTCTTTACCTGCTATTTATTCTATCAATAAATTTGGCTTTCGCGATGGAAGAATTTTAGAGACGGGAAGTGATGTCTATAATCTTCCGGAATATAAAGTATATGTTAGTACTACCGGAACAGCAGAGGCTGATTGGACAGAGATTATTCATGAGACTAATGTTGGTGATCTGGATACAAAAGTGAAACGGATTACTCCGGTAGAAGCGCGTTATATTAAGTTTGTACCGGTAAAAGATACCAGGGATTCTTATGTACGTATTTATGGTGTAGACATTTACGGATCATATGTCCGGCCACTGAATGAAGAAATAGTCAGTACAGGGAAAACGATAGTCGATTATCATAATAGTTGGAGTAATCGGGAAACACCGGCTAATATTATCGATGGAAATACAGATGCTGTCGATGGAGAAGATGCTAATAACCCTTGGGCTTTCGGAAAAAAAGAAGGTACGGATGGCTGGGTTGTGATCGACCTGGAGCAGGAATATGAAATCAATAAGTTCGCGTTGATCGATAGTGAAGAATGGTTGACAGGATATAAAGTATATGCATGCAGCTTTGCCGGTACGGATGAAGATTGGAAATTGGTTTTCGATGGAACGTTTGAAGCGATGCAGGTGCGTAAAGAAGGTGTACCGGCAGAACCTTTTGCCAGCCGTTTCCTGAAATTGGAAATTCCTTCGGAGTATCAAAAAGGATTGGCGCGTATCCGTGAATTCGAGGTTTATGGAAAACCGGCTGTTCAACCGGAAATCATATCTAATAATGCGGATCTGAAAGCTGCCTATGAATTAGCTTTATGGACAGTGAATATCAATACGACTCAAAATGGTATTCTGAATGCGGGAGCCCGTTATGATGGAAACTGGACACGCGATCTGTCTATTAATGTATGGAACGGTTTTCCGTTGTTACAGCCGGAAATCTCGAAGAATTCATTATTGCATTTATTGGAAGATAACGAACAAGAGTACATCGGTGCAGAATATTGGGATAAGATAATTTGGGTAAAAGGTGCTTATATGTACTATCAGATGACTGGCGATAAAGAGTTTTTGAACCAGATATTGAAGAGTGGGGTAAACACCATTCATCAGTTGGAGGAAATGAAGCGTGATAATAACCCTGTATATGATTCTCAATACGGGCTGTTTACAGGTCCTTCTGTATTTAATGATGGTATTGCCGGATATGAAGAGCCTGTATGGTCCGGTGATTCTAAGGGGGGAGCAGTTGTCAGTCATCCGGCACATAATAAAATAAAATGTTTAAGTACGAATTGTATTTATTATGAGGCGTATCGTTTATTGGCACATATCGCAACTATTTTGGGAGAAGAAGAGACTGCTACTGAAATGGAGAAGAAGGCTGAAAACTTAAAAACTAACATACGTACCCATCTCTTTGACAGAGAAACCGGTAAATTTAATTACCTGATCGATCAGAATGGAGATCTGCATTCATTCCAAGAAGGTTTGGGTAATTCGTTTGCAATATTGTTTGACATTGTATCACCGGCGGAGGCAGAGAAAATAATATCCCAAATGCAGGTTACTAAATTTGGCCTGCCTTCTATTTATCCGCATTTCAAACGATTCAGCGATGAGAAGCCGGGACGCCATAATATGATGATTTGGCCATTTGTAAATGCTTTCTATGCGGATGCTTGTACCAGAACCGGTGATTATGAAAGATTTACATTCGAACTGTTTAATTTAGTAGATCTTGGTTTAAATAAAGGTGGTAATGATTTTTGGGAAATTTATGATCCGAAAGACGGACATCCTGATGGAGGATGGCAGACCGGTAGCCATTGGGGGGGACTTCAACATCAGACTTGGTCGGCAACCGGATTATTGCGTATGGTTTGGTATGGTCTTGTAGGTATGCGTTTTGAGGACGAAAAATTACGTTTCGAACCATTTTTACCTGAAGAAGTCAATTCATTGGAACTTACCAGATTGAACTATGGGAACATGATACTTAACGTTAAATTGGAAGGCGAAGGGAACCGGATCAAAGAGTTTAAACTCAATGGCATTGCAATGGATACTCCTGAAATACCTCAAAACTTGACAGGAGAACAAACGGTTAGCATTGTTCTGGAAAAATCAAGTGGAGTCGGTGTTGCACAATTAAATCAGGATAATTCTTTTTTCACATTAACCCCTGATGAGGGAAGAATTAGAGTACAATTGAAAAATGATTATCGGGCTGACATAGTTACACTGTTTGATATGTCGGGAAAATCAATTGTAGTCAAAAAAAAACAGAGTGGAAACTTTCATATAGGGAGTAATCTTCATAAGGGAATTTATACCGTATCATTAGAATGTAATAAAGAAGTTTATTCGCAAAAAGTGATTATTCCTTGAAATTAATTTTAATGACTGTATGAAAATATTTTAATGACTTATACAGGTCTGGCAGATATTTCGATAATTTGTCGGACCTGTAAATTCTTAATTTTTAATTATCAAAAAACGTGAGGAAAATTACTGTATTTCTATTGTTATGTTGTATCGGTTGGTTGCTTTCAGCAAGGGCGGCCGATTCAGTAAAAAACACAAATAATGGTGTGTTGAAACAATCTGTTTATATTGATTTTGGTAAAAACAATGGTTTGGATGGAAATGTGACGGAAGGGCCGGATCAAAACGGGCATTATTGGAACAATGCCATAGAAACGGAATATGGAAAAACATTGGAACTGGTGAGCGGAACCAATGAGAGTACCGGATTTATTATGGAGATTACTAAAAAGTTTTCGGCCAATGGTATTCGTAATGGAGGACTTCTTGTACCGGACCAGACAGAATTAGGTGATTTGGCAATATCTACAGCCACACAAGATTATTTTTATATTGAGGGTGCGGGTGCTAATGGTAGTTTCCGCATTAAAAACTTGAACAAGAATCGTGCTTATAGATTTTATGTGTTTGGCAGTCGTGCGCAGACTGGAGATGAAGAACGCATAGGATATCTTTCATTTACCGGTTCAACAGGAAGTCATGGCACTTATCGTATGACGGGCAAAGCAATCGGAACTAATGGGGAAAACCAGAACACGGGTGATATTTATGTCACCGACTATATTTTTCCGGATTTTAAAGGGGAAGTTGACTTTCAATTAGCAATAAAATCCGGTGGCTTTGCTCATATTAATGCAATGAAGATAGAGGAATATGGAGAGGTTGATCCGTTGGCTGTGAAACAAGATTTTTATATTGACTTCGGACGCAGTGACGGAACGAACGGACATCATACAATCGGAGCCGATGTAAACAATCATTATTGGAATAACGCTTTTGAGAAAGATAATTTTACTGTTAGTAAGGGTGCGATGCTGAAGTTGGTAAATTCTGCCAATGTACCGACCGGGGTCGAGATGAAATTAGGATCAGGCTTCCGTTCCAACGGACGGTTGAATGGTGGCTTGCTTAATCCGGATGTGGCGCTTTTAGGGGATCTGGCCATTGAGACAGCTACAGAAGATTATATTTTTATTGAAAATGGAGGAACGGATATTCCGGGTATTATCGATTTCAATAATTTGAATCCGAAGTCCGGTTATCGTTTCCATGTATTTGGTTGCAGGGATACGGAAACAGATCGTATGGGACTTTTTACATTCTCTGGAGAGAATAGCAGTACCGGAACTTATAAAATGGGGGGAAAAAATAGTGGAGGGAACGGTATAAACCATACAACCGATCGTATTTATGTATCGGATGTTGTTTATCCGGATGCTAACGGCAGTATTCGTTTCAATATCGATCTTTATGCTGATAAGTTTGTACATATCAATGCTATGAAGATAGAGGAATGTACGAATGACCCTGTAATAAAAGCTACTTCGATCACTCTGACCGGACAAGATATTACGGAGTCTGGCCAGACTTCCCAGATACAGGCTCGTGTTTTGCCCGAAGGGGCCATCTTTCCGGCCATTCGATGGAGTGTAGATGACGAATCGATAGCTCGCGTTGATAATCAGGGAATTGTGTATCCGAAGACTAATGGGAAGGTGAAAGTCACCGCATCTATTGTATATGATGAAAAAACTCTGTCTGATGAAATTGAAATAAATATTAGTGGTCAGTTAGGTAGTGCTCATTTTACGGGTACGGCTGTAGAAGAAGATGCCGAGATGCAAATGATTACTGATTTACAGGGGACCATCACCAATCTCTTTGAAATATATACCTCTTTAAAGGGGACAGGTTCATTCAGTTTTTATCGTGACTTGGGTAATGATAAAAAAGTAGTGTATGGTAAAGGGAAAGCTGAAGGCTCGTTGATGGAAAATGGGGAGCCTATTCAAACGGATATTACAGGACCTGTACGCATTAGTATTGATCTGACCGACAATACCTATGAGATTTTGCCGATTACTTCCTTGAACATTGTGGGGACTTCCACTTCTACCGGTGCTGATGTAACGAAAGGATTGCCTTTAGAGTATCAGGGTAAAGGCATATGGGCTGCACGGTTGACATTGAATGGTGGTGATCCGAAGTTTAATTTTATAATAAATAAGGACGCAACAGAATGTTTGAAACGTATAAAGGGTACTAATCGGGTGGTTAAGCAATCACAAGGTGAATCGTATGGTATGTCATTAGAAGACATCCGTACCAACATGAATGGTGGTGAATTTTATGTAGAAGTCAATCTGAGAAAATATACTTATGCGGTAAGTTGCGGTGAAACAGAAGCGTTGAAGATTTCCTATATGGGCTCTTCGGTTGCTAACGGATCGGGAACACCGGATATGCATGGATATGCTTATATGTATACTCAATTGCTGACCAAACGTCATGAAGAAGGACGCGGTTTGGACTGGAAGACTTCAAATATTTCTATCGGAGGAAATACAACTGCTAATTTATTGGATCGATGGGAACGTGATTTATTGAGTAATTGCAGTAGTTATGTGATTTACGGGCTTTCGTTAGGTAATGAAGGTGTACATGACCGTGGCGAAGCGGCCTATAACAGTTATCGTGACGGCATGTTGCAAGCCATCAAACAAGCAGAGGATGCCGGAATCGTACCGGTTATGGCCAATAATTATACACGTGCCGATTACAATGAAAGCGATTATAACTATGTAAAGAAGCTGAATTTGCTGATACATGAATGGGATTTACCGAGTATCAATACGTTGGGAGCTATTGACGACGGTAAAGGCCGTTGGGCCAGTGGATATGAAAATGATGCATATCATCCCAATTCAGCCGGACATCAAGAATTCTGTTATGCTATAGTTCCTTCTTTATTTGATGCCTTGGAAGCAGGAAAACCATTGCCTAAACGTGTACAGGGGACATCCTGTGAGTTGGGAAGAACGACAACTTCCCGCCAGATCGAGTGGATACCGGAAGAAACGGTTCATCCATTTACCGTTTCATTTGATATCAATACAACAGGAACCGGTACGATTGCCTGGTTTGAGAATGAGAGTGGGAATGGCTTCTTCAAAATCAAAACAGACGGGACATTGGTTTACGAGTCTCCACTGAACGGGAAAATTCAGTCTGAGACAACTATCAACACAGGGGGGTGGAAACGTGTTACTCTGACTCATTATTATGCATGGGGAAATACGATATTGTATATCGATGATATAAAAGTAGGGGAGCTTCCGGAAAAATTATCTCCTAAAAAATTTGTTTTAGGTAGTAACTTAGCTCCGGATCAGATATTGTATCGTGAGTTGTTTTTTTGGCGTTCCGGGATGAATACTGAAGAAATTGCATATGTGAATCAAGGTAAGATGATGAAATCCAGCCTTGAAATTTATGCACCGTTAGGAGGTGATCGGTTTTTGGAAAATCTGGCACAGTCTACGAATGAGTTGGAGTTTGTTAATGCCGGTTTTACTATGGATCAGAAACTATATATAGATTTTGGAAAAGATGATGGTACCAATGGAAATATTACAGGAAAAGATAAGAATGGAAATTTTTGGAATAATGCAGTGAAGACTGCGGCAGGTACGGAATACTCACTCGTCAATTCATATAATCAGCCGGTTGATTATAAAATGCATTTAACTACCGGTTTTTTGTCGAACGGCATTAAAAACGGTGGACTATTGGAACCGGATACCGAACTTTTGGGAGATTTTGCTATTAATACGGCGACTCAGGATTATTTTTTTATTGAAGAAAATAACGGAGCGGAAAAGGGAGGTATCGACTTTAAAAATCTGAAACCCGAAAAAGCATATAAATTTTATGTCTTCGGTAGTCGTTATGATACTAATGACAGAACTGGCTTGTTGACGTTTACCGGTACAAATTCTTATCAGGGTACTCATCAGATGGGAGGAGCTAACATTGCTGAGGGAGATATAACCGGGAATACAAAGAACCAGAATAATAATACGATTTTTGTATCTGAGGCTATTTATCCGGATGTTGACGGGACTATTCATTTTGAATTGGCGCGTTATGCCGGTAAGTTTGCTCATATCAATGCAATGAAAATTGAAGAGTACAGTGTAGCTTACGCATCCGGTACCTCACCGATTATTAGTACGACTCCTGCCGATGGTATGGGAGTACGTATAGCCAGAATTCATTCGGCTAGCGGTGGGTTTAATAATGAAGGGCCTGAAAATTTACTTCTTGATAAAAATGTAACTGGTAATGGGAATAAGAAATGGTGCTACAACAGCACTGATAATTTTGTGATTATAGAACTTTCCGATTACTATGACGTAGATAAATTTGTGATTGAGGATTGTAAAACCCGTGAACCGAATAATCCGAATTTGTCTGAGTATCATATTTATGTAAGTACTGCAGGGACATCCGATGCCGATTGGAAAGAGGTGGTACATGAGATAAACCAGAGTGATGTGATGTATAAAGTCAAAGAGATTACTCCGGTGAAAGCACGTTATATCAAACTGGTACCTAAAATTAGCAGTAATACGGTACGTATTTATGGTTTTAAGATTTATGGACGTAAATCTTTCGATTCGGTTTATGAAAATGCTTTGATCAGTGTTGGAAAGCCCGTTATTATGCAGCAGGACGCTCCTAATGTACAGAATGCACCGGTAGCTTTGTTCGATGGAGAAATGAAGGCGGCCAATAGTAAATGGTCAACTTCTACCGCTGGTGATAAATCTGTGGTGGTTGATCTGAAAGATAATTATGCCGTTTCCGGTTTTAAACTGTACGATGCCGGTTCTGTAGATGGTAAAAATGAAAATATCAATGGGTATATATTGTCCGTAAGTCAGAATCTGTCGGATTGGGAAGTTGTAGAGGATGCAAATAATAAAGCCGATGAGAATATTAAAGAGGTGGAAGTGTCTCCGGCCAAAGTAGCTCGTTATATAAAATTGGAAGTCCCGGCCGACCGTTTGGGAACTTCCGGTTCGTTGAATCTGTACGAATTCAATATTTTCGGTAAGTTGGATGTCACTGCCAGTGATGCTTCCTTGTTGACTTTACAGGTTGAGGGAAATAGCTTGATGCCGGTTTTTGAAGCAGAACGTACTGTCTATTCGGTAAATGTAGCAAAAGAGATAGAGAAAGTGAACATAAAGGCGGAAGCCAGAAATCCGGAATGTGAAATTGGTGGAGATTTGGGAGAAAAGTCGTTGATTTTAGGCGAAAATGATTTCTTCATTACAGTGAAGTCGGCAGATCGTATGACCGAAAGGATTTATACGGTAAAAGTTTATCGTGCAGATAAATCCGCTATTGCCGGAATTGAGTCATTGAGTATTGAAGGTCTTGAGTTGGAACCTGATTTTAGCCCTTCCACTCATTTATATCGGATGGAAACAAAAGATTCCAAAGTGGTTGTTGCTGCTAAAGCTACCAGTGAATATGCAAGGATTAATGGCATCGGAAAAATAGAACTGACTGATGGACTGAATGAACTGAATGTAGAAGTGATTTCAGAAGATGGGAAGAACAGGGAGAACTATACAATCATGTTGTATAACACGAGTAATTTGCTGAGTGTGTCGTCTCCCGATGGCAAGGGTAAACGTATTGTCAACATCGACAGTTATAGCGGCATGACGGGCACTCACGAGAATCCTTTCAGGCTGTTGAGGGGTTGGAAAGAAAATTTGAGTGGTGACAATACGATGAAGTGGTGTGATACTTCTGCCGCTCCATTCATTATTTTTTCTTTGACCGGTATTTATACGATTAATCACATTGAATTCCGTGATTGTAAGATGGTAGAATCCGGTTGGGCGAATGTTCCCGGTTACTCAGTTTATGTCAGTACCACAGATACGTTGGATGGAAGCTGGACGGAAATAATTCGTGAAACGGGAGTCGCATCGATTAATGAGAAAGTGAAATCGTTTGATCCGGTAGATGCACGTTTTGTGAAGTTTGTTCCTTCTAAAGGTGATAATGCTGTTCGTATTTACGGATTCGACATCTATGGGCAGTTTAAGGAAGCGATTGACCGGAATGGCGTAATCAGTGTAGGGAAGACGATTTTGAATTGTTCTGCCGGAACCAATGATATGTTGACTGCAGCAAATGCCTTGGATGGACGGGAAGGTACCGTTTGGGAATTTACCAGAAGAACAGCAACCTTGGAAGTCGATTTAGAGGAGGTATATTCTATCGATGGATTTGCGTTGACGGATTCTCTGGACCGCATCAGTGGATATAAGGTTGCCGTTAGCCGGGATGGCGTAACTTGGGAGACTATAGCTGAAAAAACATTTGAGGATATAAATATAAAGAAGAAAGTCATCTTATTAGAGGAACCGGTGGATACGCGTTATGTACGATTGACCGTTCCCAGTACTGCACAGCGAGGAACTACTTGTATTAAGGAATTTGAGGTATACGAGTCGGGGGCATTGGTCGGTATTGAAAGTATTGACGATACAGCGGACTTGGATGATTTGCTCATTTGGCCGAATCCTGTATCCCGAGGAACTAAAGTGCATTTAAACGGTAACGGTCATGTAAGCGTCTGTTCACTTCAGGGCATTTTAATAGCGGAATATTATTTTTCCGCAGATTGTGTGATACCGACAGATGGCTTAAAGGCAGGGATTTATATTGTACGGCTGGATAATGGAGAAGAAATAAAAACAGGAAAATTAATAGTGAAGTAAGAAAAACGTTCTGTGATTCTGTCTCCGGTCGGAATTATCCGGAGATAGGGTTATGGAATGTCTTATTGGGCCATAGAGATTATGAAAAGAATTTATTGGATTTATTGTGGAATATTCTTTCTGTTGGGAGAGATTTATTCTTTACCGGCATTTGCACAGAAGATAAAGATTGCATGTATTGGTAATAGTATAACCGAAGGAGTTGGAGCGTCATCCGGCTCGGCTACTTATCCATCTGTATTGCAACGTGATTTGGGTACTGAAAAGTACGAAGTCTCGAATTTTGGTGCAAGCGGGCGTACTTTGATGAAAAACGGCAAGGAATTTGACGGTACTGCTTCTTCTTATTGGGATCATGAGCGTTATCTGAATGCTTTGAAATATAATCCGGATATCGTGGTGATTAAGTTGGGTACCAATGATGCTAAAAAGATAAACTGGGATAATATCAAAGAACAGTATACCGGAGATTATGTTGCACTGGTGAATTCGTTTAAGGAGCTTGTCAGTAAACCGAAGATTTATATTTGTTATCCTCTTCCTCTTTTCGGACCCGGCAATTGGATTAATGAGGATAAGGTAATGACGGAAGAGATGATGCCTATGATTGATCAGGTTGCGAAGGAAACCGGTGCGACTGTAATAGACTGTCATACTCCGTTTGAGGGTAAAGGATATTTGACCGGTGATAAGATTCATCCGAATGATAAAGGTTATATTTTTTTGGCCGATATCATAGCCCGTAGTATAGCTCCGGAAGCAGATATTCCTGATCTACCGGACGATTTATTTATTCAAATTTCCGGATATGACAAGGGAGACTCCGGGATCTTTATGGAATCATCCCTTGCGGGATTGAATATAGCTTCCTTGTGGGACAACGATGCCAAGACGATTTTGGAAACAGATTTTTCCGGTCAAACAGAGTGTTGGTTCTCGGTAGAATTACCTCGTTCTGCCGGTTTGAAAGCGTATGCGATAACCTCCGGAGAAGATGCTTCTAAAGCTCCTGTATCATGGAGACTGGAGGGACGTACTAAAACTTCTGCATCCTGGAGAACTGTCGATCGTCAGACAGATATTATATTTGCTGCGAATGAAACGAAGGTTTTTGATGAGAAAGTCAGTTTTACTCCTTATGATTATTTTCGTTTGAAGGTTTTGAAAGTAAACGGGAGTGACCGTTTAGCAATTGCAGAATTTCAGTTGTTTGGTTGTGACAAACCCTTACGAAGTTCTTTAATGGATCCGGAAAACGCTGGTATGATGAGTGCTCAGTTCAATACTCTTCCTCATGAGGGATATGGCAATTTGAGTGATGGAAATATTGATACAAAATTTTGTACGGCGATTTCCGAGGGTAATAGTATCTGGATACGGTATGACTTGCCGAAGGCAGTCAAAGTAGATGGATACGCTTTGATTTCTGCCAATGATTCTCCTGATCGTGACCCGGCAGAATGGATTTTATATGGTTCTATTGATGGCAAAAAGTGGGATAAACTGGATGTCAGAAACAGCCAGAAGTTTTTAGGACGCTATACTACACTGGAATATCCAATCGTATCTGATAAAGAATATAAAAGTTTTAAGCTTAACGTAACAGGGAAAAACGATTTATTTCAATTGGCTGAATGGCAATTGTTTGAAGCTTCTGATGGGGTGGGGATTCAGAAGAATATACTGTCGGAATTTACGATTTATTCCGATAATGGCGGCTTGTTGATTAAATCTCATGCAGATGTTACAGGATATTACGAATTGTTTTCAATTGCCGGCCAATGCTTATCCAAGGGGAAGATCGGACCTGGAACGACTCAGCGTGAATATCTGCTTTCCGGTACTTATTTGGTGTCATTAGAGATAAGGGGACAAAAAGAAATGCGAAAAGTGATTATTGGCCATTAGTGGATTTGTGTGGGAGAGAGGAAAAGGATACCTGATAACGGTATCCTTTTTTTATTGGAATCGAGTGAAATCGGTAATATTGGTATTAATATCTGTAATTTATATAGTAATCAACTGGATAAACATGTGTATTTTTGTACCGGATTAGTTGCTTTTTAAATGAAATTGCCCATGTTACGAAAAATTAGAGTCTCATTCGCTGTCTTATTTTTTGTGTTGATTACTTTGTTGTTTCTGGATTTCACCGGAACGGTCCACACGTGGTTCGGCTGGATGGCAAAGATACAGTTTTTGCCGGCGTTGTTGGCATTGAATTTGGGGGTCGTTGTGTTGCTTGTCCTCCTGACGTTTATTTTCGGACGCATTTATTGTTCGGTAGTCTGTCCGCTCGGTGTGTTTCAGGATATTATATCATGGATGGCTGGAAAGCGGAAGAAGAACCGTTTTCGTTATTCTAAAGCAGTAAGTTGGCTACGCTATGGGGTACTCGGAATTTTTGTAGTGGCATTAATCGCCGGTGTCGGGTCATTGGTCGCTTTATTGGCACCTTATAGCTCGTACGGACGCATTGCATCCAATCTTTTTCAACCTGTTTATATGTGGGGGAATAATTTGTTGGCATTATTGGCCGAACGTGCCGACAGCTATGCTTTTTATTCCGTGAATGTATGGATGAAGAGTTTGCCGACATTCATGGTTGCCATCGTATCCTTTGTAGTGATTGCAGTTTTAGCTTGGCGTGCCGGACGGACCTATTGCAATACGATTTGTCCGGTGGGGACTGTTTTAGGATTTATAGCAAGATACTCTTGGCTGAAACCGGTGATCGATTCATCGAAATGTGTGAATTGTAATCTCTGTGCCCGCAATTGCAAGGCTTCATGCATCGATGTTAAAGAACACCAAATAGATTATAGTCGCTGTGTGGCATGTATGGATTGTATCGGGAAATGTCACAAAGGCGCGATCAGGTACATACATCCGTCCGGTGAGAGAGTAAAAAAGACGGACGATAGGGTGACAGGTGAACAGATAGATAGGGCGCGGCGTAGCTTCTTTACGGCTACTGCTGTATTGGCTGCTACTGCGGCAATGAAGGCACAGGAGAAGAAAGTAGATGGCGGTTTGGCGGTGATCGAAGATAAAAAGATACCGGACCGGGCGACCTCGCTTACTCCTCCCGGTTCATTGAGTGCCCGTCATTTTGCACAACATTGCACCGCTTGCCAGTTGTGTGTATCGGTATGTCCGAACGAGGTACTTCGCCCTGCTACCGGTTTGATGAAACTGATGCAGCCGGAGATGTCCTACGAGCGTGGGTATTGCCGGCCGGAATGTACCAAATGCGCCGAGGTTTGTCCCGCCGGTGCGATTTCTCCGATTACTCCGGCAGACAAGTCGGCTATCCAGATAGGGCATGCCGTTTGGATAAAGGAGAATTGTGTTCCGTTGACGGATGGGGTAGAGTGTGGAAACTGCGCCCGACATTGCCCGACGGGCGCTATCCAGATGGTGGCTTCCGAACCGGATTCTCCCGATTCGCTTAAAATCCCCGTAGTCAACACGGAACGCTGTATCGGGTGCGGTGCATGCGAGAATCTTTGTCCGGCACGTCCGTTCAGTGCTATTTATGTAGAGGGACATCTGGCGCATAAAATCATTTAAGAAAAGGAAAAAAGGGAGGAAATAAATATGGCTAAGAAGAATAGGAGAGAGATCGATCGTCGTGAATTTCTGAAAGTGCTGGGAGTAGGCACTGCAACTACTACAGCCGCCTTGTATGGTTGTAGCCTGAAGGACGGTTCGGTAACGGTGGCGGGTGGTTCTGGAAATACTCCTGCCGGTGAGATGACTTATCGCATTAATCCTTCTACGGGAGATAAGGTATCCATATTGGGGTATGGCTGTATGCGTTGGCCGACGGTGGTCAAAGGCGGCCAAGATGAGATAGATCAGGATATGGTGAATGAACTGGTCGATTATGCTTTGGCGCATGGAGTGAATTATTTTGATACGTCACCCGCCTATTGCAAGGGACGTTCGGAACATGCCACGGGTATTGCCCTCAGCCGCTATCCGCGCGATAAATATTTCATAGCCACTAAATTGTCGAATTTCTCACCGGATACATGGGGCAGGGAAGCTTCTATAGCCATGTATCATAATTCTCTGAAAGAGTTACAAGTAGATTATCTTGATTATATGTTGCTTCATGGCATCGGTATGGGCGGAATGGAAGCCATGAAAGGACGCTATCTGGACAATGGCATACTCGATTTTCTGGTCAGCGAACGTGCGGCGGGGCGCATCCGTAATCTCGGTTTTTCTTATCATGGAGATATCGAAGTCTTTGACTATCTGCTTTCCCGGCACGATGAAATAAAATGGGACTTTGTGCAAATCCAACTCAATTATGTCGATTGGAAACATGCCAAGGAGGTAAATTCCCGTAATACAGATGCCGAATATCTGTATGGAGAGTTGGTCAAACGCAATATTCCGGCCATTATTATGGAACCTTTATTGGGCGGTCGGCTTTCGAATGTTCCCAATCATATTGTTTCCCGTCTGAAGCAGCGACGTCCGGAGGACAGTGTCGCTTCATGGGCCTTCCGTTTTGCCGGATCACCGGAACATGTGCTTACGGTGTTGAGCGGTATGACTTATATGGAACATTTGCAGGACAATTTACGCACTTACTCACCATTAGTTCCATTGGCCGATGAGGATAAGGAATTTCTGGAAGAGACGGCACAATTGATGCTTAAATATCCCACGGTGCCTTGCAACGATTGCCAGTATTGCATGCCTTGTCCTTACGGTATCGATATTCCTTCTATCCTGATACATTATAATAAATGTGTGAATGAGGGAAATCTGCCCAAAAGCAGTCAGGACGAGAATTATCGTAAGGCCCGTCGTGCTTTTTTGGTAGGTTATGACCGCAGTGTGCCGCGTTTGCGTCAGGCGAACCATTGCATCGGATGCAACCAGTGTGTGCATCATTGCCCGCAAAATATAAAGATTCCCGAAGTATTACATCGTATCGACCGGTTTGCAGAGCAATTGAAGCAAGGTACATTGTAATAAATCCGGGAAAGTTGGCGGGCACACATCAGGTGGCGTAGTCTGGATGTCAGAATACTTTTTCCTGTTTCAATACGTACATGTCGGCAAGTGCCCCGGTAATGGGTTGTTTGTCGGCATCGAGTATCACTATCCGGCCTTCCTCTACTTTATAATACGACTTTTCGCCGTTTTTGGAAGTAGCGGTCAGGATATTGCCTTCTACCTTGAAAGTTCCTGTTTCATTGAACTCTCCGTCTTTCCGTTCAAGGTAGATGTATTTTTGTGTATAGGTACGGTCTTTATTAAAAATTAAGGTGACTTCTATTCCCGGGCAGTCTGCGGCCGGGATGGTTCCTTTGTATTCTCCGAAATAGTCGAGTGAGGTTTCTGCATTGTGCATGTCTGCCACCTGCATGGTATCTGCAACTACGTTGTCACTGTTAGCTGACTTTTTGTTGTTTGTGCATCCTGTTGCAATGATCATGCAAAATGCTGCTGCCAGATAAAGCTTCTTCTTCATGTTATTGTTATTTTTGTATAAGTAAAAAACAAAGATACAATTAAAAAGTTTAACTTTGTTCAAAAGTAATATTCGTAGTAAATCGTAAAATTGTAAATTTTCCCATGCTTATACTTCTATCTTGTGCCAAAACCATGAGTGATGTTTCGAAAGTAAAGGTTCCCTTTATTACACTTCCCCGTTTTCAGAAGGAGGCTTCGGAAGTTGCATTACGGATGTCTCAGTTTTCTGTGGAAGAACTGGAACGGCTGTTGCGGGTCAATTCGAAAATTGCCGTGGAGAATTACAAGCGTTATCAGGCTTTTCATGCGGAGGACACCCGTGAACTTCCGGCGTTGCTGGCCTACACCGGTATTGTGTTCAAACGTCTGAATCCTAAAGATTTCTCGGAAGCTGATTTCCGGTATGCCCAGGATCATCTGCGGCTGACTTCATTCTGTTACGGGTTGCTTCGTCCGCTGGATGCCATCCGCCCGTATCGTCTGGAGGGTGATGTGAAACTGCCTGAGCAGGGAGACCAAACGATGTTTTCTTATTGGCAATCGCGTCTGACGGATGAATTTTTAGAGGAGATCAAAGCCCATGGAGGCATTCTTTGCAATCTGGCCAGTGATGAAATGCGTGGTTTGTTCGATTGGAAACGTATAGAAAAGGAGGTTACGGTTATCACCCCGGAATTCCATGTATGGAAAAATGGTAAACTTGCTACTGTCGTTGTCTATACCAAAATGTCACGTGGCGAAATGACGCGTTTTATTTTGAAGAACCGGATAGAGTCTCCGCAGGATTTGAAATCTTTTCAGTGGGAAGGATTTGAATTTAATGAACGGTTGTCTGATGACAGAAAATTAATATTCACTAATGGAGTAATGGAATAATATCATCCTATGAATGAAGTAGAAAAAATGCGCAGTGGGCAGTTGGCCGACATGTCTGTGCCTGAGATGCAGGTACGTTTTGAAAGAGCGAAGAAATTATTGGCCCGCATGCGTGGGCTGAGTACCTACGACGGGGAATACCGGCCTTTGCTCGAGTCGCTTGTGCCGGGTATTCCTGCCACATCCGTTATTTGTCCTCCTTTCTACTGTGATCATGGTGACGGTATCCGGCTGGGCGAACATGTGTTTGTTAATGCCAATTGTACATTCTTGGATGGCGGGTATATCACTATCGGAGCACATACTTTGATCGGGCCTTGCGTGCAGATCTATACCCCCCATCACCCGGTGGATTATGTGGAGCGGCGTGAACCGAAAGAATATGCTTATCCGGTGACGATCGGGGAAGATTGCTGGATTGGAGGCGGGGCGGTCATCTGTCCCGGAGTGACTATTGGGGATCGTTGCATTATCGGAGCCGGCAGTGTAGTGACCAAGGACATACCGGCTGACAGTGTTGCAGTGGGGAATCCGGCACGGGTGATAAAGAAGTCGAAGTAATGCATTATTTGGTCACAGGGGTATCTTAAGTGAAAATTATCCTGTATATTTGTTGTAGAATAACTAATTGCGAATGAATTATGGCTAAGTTTTATCCGATTGGTATACAGAATTTTGAGAGTTTGAGGAATGATGGATACTTTTATGTCGATAAGACACGTCTGATCTACAAACTTGCGTGGATAAAGCACCCTATTCTTCACCTTGATTTTATAAAAGATAAGAATCTGTCAAGAGGTGCACATGTCTCCTTACATAACGGACATGTGCACCTTTTGACTTTACCGTTGCGTCACCATATTTTCATTCATTCTCTTTTTTCCTTCTTCCTCTATTTTCTTTCTCCATCTCTGAAATGCTTTCATGAGAGCATCTTCGTGTTTGTCGTCGATGTGATATTTATCCATAAATGATAGCAATGATTTTTTATACATGATGCCGTTCCGGAATTTATTTTTCAGCATCATGCTGTGTAACTCCGTTTTCAGCATTGTTTCTATTTCTTCTTCAATGATAATGATGCTGTCGTGTCCCAGGTAATTGTATGTTTCAGGATCTTTCCCATATCTTGGGGCGGGGATTATGAGGGTCAGGTTTCCGGTTTCTCGCCACGACACATTCCTTGGTCGTTTAGCTGTGAGGTTTTTGATTACGTGATACAGGTTTTCGATACTTTTTAACCTGATGGCATTGAACTCCGTGACTACGCTGTTTTGATAGCGTACATACATGTAAGCCGCCAGATAGGGCTTTACATAGATGGTTGTAGTGACCATTCTGATTAGATTTTGATGTAACAATTCTTTTATCTTCGTGGCCGTCTTCGACGGTTGAATTCAGTGCCATTGTGTTGAGAAAAAATCAACACTTTTTGGAGATCTTTGGCACTTCTGCAAGAAGTTGTATATCAAATGGTTACAAGGTCTATATTTTTCTCATAGAGAATCGTTGCTTTTCTCTACGAGGAACGGGTCCTTTCTCTACGAGGAATCGATTGAATCTCGTAGAGAAACATGTGCTTTCATTAAATCCAAACTGCAAAAGTAAAATAAAATCTATTTTATATATTCTCCTGTTTTGGCTTGCATTCGTTGTTTTGTTGTAAAATATGGACGCGTTGCGGTATGTTTATTTATATCGCGCATGTGTATGAGCGAATGTTGGTAAAAGAGATGGCTTGTCCTGTTCGATTTATTAACTAAAATTAAACAAGGAGTTTTAAAATAAGGTTGAGCTTGTTTTGTTGGAAAAGTACGTGTTTTATTTATGCTTTCTGAATAAAAAAATATAGGCATTTATAGTATTTTAGAAAATACTATTTTTAATATATGCTGAGAATAAAATTGAGGGTTTAAATATCTGATTAAGAGCCATTTGATTTTAGCGTCTTATTTGAAAAGTGTTTCAATAAACGTTCGTTTATTGGCACAAAAATATGTCCTTTTTTTTAATGTACAAAATATTTTTCAATAAAAATAATTTGATCATATTTTAAACGGAACATATCTTATTGATTTATAGCAGATTGTATTATATATGAAAAAATAATTAATTCGTTTTTAATTTAACCTGAATGGAGATAAAAGTCTTTCTAAAATAGTGTGCCAATAAACGAACGTTCATTGAAACACTTTTTGGTGTTAAGTAGTTTGTTTATAGTTATTTATGTACTAATTTGAAATGAAAATGGTACATAACACATATTTCCCCTCTTTATGTTTTGTCTCCTGCGATAGGGAAACTATTGAGGGCTAGTGTATCTGAAGAATTAATAATCCATTTTATACACGCTTGACCGGAAGGAGCTTCATTACCCCGGTGTCCCTAAAGAATATTCTATTGTGAACAAATCCACAGATATCTGTTGGTATCCGCTTCGTGTCACCTATAGTCGTGAACTACAGTTGAAGGAAGTGCTTGATGCCGAGTGTATAGAGAACTTCATCCCGATGCATTATGAATACGTGAAGCAGGGAGAACGTAAGATACGAAAGTTAGTTCCTGTAGTACATAACCTTGTGTTTGTCCACAGCTCTTTTGCTTGTATTGATCGTGTTAAACAGTCTCTTGGTTCTTCCTTATCTGTGCGTTATATCATTGATCGTGAGACGAATCGTCCTCTTATCGTTCCGGATTCGCAGATGCATAGCTTTATCGCTGTTTCGGGAAACTACGAAGAACAGATTGTTTATCTTGATCCGGCCCTTACCTCTTTACGGAAAGGAGATCGTGTGCGCATTATTGGTGGTGTTTTCGAAGGGGTGGAAGGAATTGTCATTCGTGTAAAAGGCGATCGGCGTGTTTCTGTTTGCATCAAGGGCATTATGGCTGTAGCCACTGCATATATTCATCCTTCTCTGATAGAGCTTATACCCGACGCTGCTTGTGAGTAAGAAGCCGGTTTATTCTCCAGCTTTTCATTGTTAATTATTTCATTGTAAATTTATATATATGTTGTCTTTTCAATCACAAATTGATACTTTGTACCGTATAACCCGTGATCTTCTTAATATGGGTTTTGACGGGACTCCTCTTTATTCCAATGAATTTTGTGCACTCAATACAGAAGTTTACCGTCAGGCTGAGGCGCTTTTTGTGTTGCGAGGTTCCAATGTTGAAGAAGAGGCACGGCGTTGCTATGTTTTATTGACGGCCTATCATGCTACCATCTATGATCATGGTAATAAAAATCTGAAAATTCAGTCTTTGCTTGACCGTAGTTGGCAATTGCTTGGACAGCTTTCTGCTTCTTTGCTAAAGTGTCAGCTTTTGGTGGCTTGTTATAGTGAAGTTTTTGATGAAGATCTGGCTCGGGAAGCACATGCAATTATGAACAGTTGGACCGGCCGTGAATGGACTAAGGCGGAATGTGAAGTTTCCGATTATTTGGAAAGTCTGGAAGCCAATCCTTGGCCTGATTGGGAGGTTGTAGAGTAAGGCGTATTGTAATTTTTGCGGAATCATTTAATAGATATTGTAATGAGAATGAGATTTTTGTATAAATGTTTGCTGTGTTTGTTGGCGATTTTGGCATCCTGCTCTGCCCCCAAAGAGGTACTTTATTTGCAGGATATCGCTTCTCTGAAAGAGGAGGTTATTGATAAGAACTATGAGGTAATCATTCATAAGGATGACCTATTGGCTATTTTGGTGAATAGTAAAGACCCGGAGTTGGCGTTACCGTTTAATATGCCTGTAGTTACTTATCAAATAGGTAGTACAACTTCTGGGCAGCAACGTTTGTTAGGTTATCTTGTTGATCAGAATGGCGATATTGACTTTCCTATTTTAGGAAGGCTTCATGTGGAGGGATTGACCCGTATGCAAGTGACGGAGTTGATAAAACAAAAATTAATGAATGAGGATCTGATCAAGGATCCTATCGTCACTGTTCAGTTTTTGAACTTTAAAGTTTCCGTGATGGGTGAAGTAGCCCGACCGGGTACATTTGATATTTCCGGTGACCGCATTACTTTATTGGAAGCTTTGAGTATGGCCGGTGATTTGACTATTTATGGCCGTCGCGACCGTGTGGTTGTTATCCGTGAAAAAGACGGCAAACGGCGTATATTGTATCATGACCTTCGCTCTTCCGATATTTTTCAGTCTCCCTGCTATTATTTACAACAGAATGATATTGTGTATGTAGAACCCAATAAAGCCAAGACTGGCCAGAGCCGTATCAACTCCAATAACTCTGTGGGCGTTTGGTTGTCCGCCGTTTCGGTATTGGCTTCCATTACTTCTTTAATGGTAACTATGTTTAAATAATCCGGATATAAAGAGAATAATGAATACTGAATACAAAAACAATGATGTCCGCAAACAGGAGTCGGAAATTAATATCTCTGATATCTTCCATCTTATATTAGCTAATTGGTACTGGTTCGTACTGTCTGTTCTGGTCTGTGGTGGGGTAGCTTTCTTTTATTTAAAATCTTCTTCTAAAATATACAGCCGTAAGGCATCCGTTCTTATCCGCGATGATTCTAAGGGTGGTGGAATGAGTGAATCGGCGGCTTTTTCCGACCTTTCTCTTTTGGGTGGTAAACGTAATGTAGACAATGAAGTACTTGTTTTCCAATCCCGTCATCTGATGGAAGAGGTTGCTCGGCGTCTGCATTTGGATATGAGTTATCAAGTGAAGAATGGTCTGCGTAATGATGAACTTTACACCCATGCTCCGGTAACAGTTTCTTTTCCTGAGGCGGAGGAACGTCAGGTTATAAAAGTAGTGGTTACTCCTGTTGATTCCGCTACGGTACGTCTTTCTGGTTTTTCTTTAGCTGTAGGTGGTGGGGGAGTCCGTTCGGAAGAGGTTTTGGATGTACATCTGAATGATACGGTTTCTACTCCGATCGGTCCGATGGTTATCACTCCTACGTTATATTATACGGATGTCTTTTATGGTAAGCCCGTAAATGTGGTCAAATCCAATTTGGAGGGTGTCATCGAAGGGTATCGCGGCAAGTTGAAAGTTTCTCTTGCCGGTAAAACAACAACTATTATCAACTTGGTTTTGGATGATGTATCCACTGCCCGTGCAGAAGATATTCTGAACATGCTTATTGCCGTCTATAATGAGGATGTGATCAATGACAAGAACCAGATAGCGGTAAATACCTCCAAATTCATTAATGAACGTCTGATTATCATCGAACGTGAATTGGGTAGCGTGGATGCCAATATTGAAAGTTTCAAACGCGAGAACCAGTTGACGGACATTACTTCCGAGACGGGTATGTATCTTGCCAATACAAGTCGTTATCAGCAGGAGGGGCTTAGTTTGGAGAACCAGTTAAGTATTGCCAAATACATTAAAGAGTATTTGACGGACCCTCAAAAAAGTTCGGATCTGATTCCTGCCAATACGGGTATATCGGATAACAGTGTCGAATCCCAGATCAAGGAATACAATGATATTCTTTTGAAACGTGATAAACTGGTGGTAGGCAGTAGCAGTAAAAATCCGATTGTGATGGATTTGAATAATTCTCTGAGTGCTATGAAGCAGACGATTATTCGTTCGGTAGATAATCTGATTGTCGGTCTGAATATCCAGTTGAAGAATATCCGTGAACAGGAAGAACAGACTTCGAAACGTATTGAAGCCGTGCCTGCCCAACAGAAATATGTACTTACAGTGGAACGTCAGCAGAAGATCAAGGAGGAACTTTATCTTTACTTGTTGAATAAACGTGAGGAGAATGCCTTGACACAGGCTATTACGGAGAGTAATGCCCGTATCATAGATGCCGCTTCGGGCAGTAGTGCTCCGGTAGCGCCTAAAACAATGACAATTTTCTTGGCTTCCATTGTTTTAGGATTAGCTATTCCTGTAGGTGTATTTTGGTTGTTGAATGTGACTGATACCAAGGTTCGTACTCGTAAGGAGTTGGATGGAGTACTTACCATTCCTTTCTTGGGTAATATTCCCCGTCATGGTAGTAATAAGGGTGAGGATTCGGATGGTATTGTTGTTCGTGAAAACAGTCGTGATTCTGTCTCCGAGGCTTTCCGTATTATTCGTACGAACATGGACTTTATGCGTGTGAAGTCTGAAAAGTTACAGGTGGTCATGTTTACTTCTGCCAATCCTGGAGCAGGTAAGACTTTTGTTTCAAGTAACCTCGCTATGAGCATTGCTCAGACAAATAAAAGAGTTGTCTTAATTGATGTTGATATCCGTAAAGGTACCTTGAGTGGTATTTTTTCTAATTCCTCCAACCGTATGGGGTTGACACATTACCTTTCGGGGAGTACGGATAAGTTGGATGATATTGTAGGTAGGAGTGAGGAGTATGATAAATTGGATGTCATCTTCTCCGGTCCTGTTCCTCCCAATCCTGCCGAATTGTTGTTGAGCGAGCGTTTTGATCGTCTGATAGCAGAACTTCGTAAACGTTATGATTATATTATTGTTGACAATGTTCCTGCCGGTATGGTTGCCGATGCTTCTATTGTCAATCGTGTAGCCGATCTTACCATTTTCGTAGTCCGTTCGGGTGTGATGGATCGTCGTCAGTTGCCTGAATTGGAGAATATGTACCGTCAGGAACAGCTTCGTAATATGTCCGTGATATTGAATGGCATTCCTTCAGACCATAAGGGCTACGGTTATGGCTATGGTTACGGCTATGGTTATGGTTACGGCTATGGTTATGGAAATGAAGTTCATAAACATAAAAAAATAAAAGGTTTTAAAAAGTTATTTTCTCGTTTTTTTTTATGATAAGTAGTAAGTACGTTCTTGTTTTGAGAAAGTTGTATTTTATAACCATAAAATACAAATACTAACACATATGTTTTATGATTAGCAAAATAATGGTTAAGAATACATTACCTTCTTTTTTAGTAACTTTTATAAAGCTAATATTTGGATAAATAATTGCGATACCAATAGATGTAATAACGCTTGGGATCAATTAAATACTGATCATATATTATAAAAGAGTATGTTCAACCTCAATAAATTTATTGCTGATAGTGTAACTTTTCGTCCTGTCAGTATGTTTGCTAAAGATATTGATGCAAACAAGAGAATTCTTATAAAAGAGATTAAAGGCAAGAAAGTATGTGTAATAGGTGGTGCTGGTAGTATTGGATCTAGCTTCATCAAAGCAGTATTACGGTTTGAGCCTGCTTCGGTTGTTGTTATTGATCTTAATGAGAATGGTTTGGCAGAGCTAGTTCGTGACATTCGTTCAACAAAAGATCTATATTGCCCTGATGAGTTCCGTTGTTATACACTCAATTTCGCTGATCCAATTTTTGAACGTATTTTTTGTGAGGAAAAAGGATTCGATATTGTAGCCAATTTTTCAGCCCATAAGCATGTTCGTTCCGAAAAAGATAAATATAGTGTTCAAGCACTCATTGAGAATAATGACATCAAGGCAAAGCATTTGATGGATTTACTTACATTATATCCACCTAAACATTTTTTTTGCGTGTCTACTGATAAGGCAGCTAACCCTGTGAACATTATGGGGGCTAGTAAGCGTATTATGGAGGATCTTGTAATGGCATACAATCAGTATTTTAAAGTAACAACTGCTCGTTTTGCCAATGTTGCTTTTTCTAATGGGTCATTACCTGACGGTTGGATTCATCGTCTCCAAAAGAAACAACCTCTTGCTGCCCCCTCCGATGTAAAGCGATATTTTGTATCACCAGAAGAGTCAGGTCAGATTTGTATGCTTGCTTGTGTCCTTGGTAATGGTGGAGAAGTCTTTTTTCCAAAGTTGGGCGAAGATCAAATGCTTACTTTTTCTGCTATTTGTGATGACTTCGTAAAAGCGGAGGGGTTTACAAAGGTTGAATGTAGTGATGATTCTGAAGCAAAACATTATGCAGCAAATATGAACTATGAGTCTGACTCTTATCCTGTTGTATATTTTAAAAGTGATACTACTGGTGAGAAGGCTTATGAGGAGTTTTACATTTCTGGAGAGAAAATTGACATGGGACGTTTTATGGCTCTTGGTGTCATAGAAGAGACCGCCCATCGTTCTATGTCAGAAATTAACCACTTTTTTGACGAACTTGAAGATATATTCGCTTCTCCCGAGTTTACCAAAGCGCAAATTGTAGAATCTATCAAACGTTTTATCCCGAACTTTGAGCACGAAGAAAGGGGAAAGAACCTTGATCAGAAGATGTAAATGTGTAAAATTTGAATTGATTTTAATGAAGTGGAAACTTCTGAAAAGTGTGTATGTTTTTGTCTGTCCATGGTTGAAAGTTCGCAAAGACCATATTAAGCAACCTTCAGAATTTGAACTTGATGATTTTTATGTAGTTGAGACTTCTGATTGGGTCAATGTCATTGCTATTACCGAAGATGGTAAGGTTGTTTTAGAAGAACAGTATCGTCATGGCATTCAAAAAGAGTGTATAGAACTTCCTGCAGGATGTGTTGATCAAGGTGAAATACCTCTTGAAGCTGCAAAACGTGAACTTCTTGAAGAAACTGGATATGCAGGTGGTGTGTGGATTCCTTTTGGAGAATCTGCTCCTAATGCGAGTGGGATGGCAACAATGTGCTACACTTTTATAGCCAAAGGTGTTAAAAAGATTTCCGCTCAGAATCTCGAACAGTCCGAAGATATACGCATTTGTCTTGTAGAACAAAATACAATAAAAGAATTATTAGAAAAAAACTCCATTGTAGAGGCAGTAATGCAAGCGTCTCTGTGGAGATATCTTGCAAATAAAATATAATATTATGGCTTATCAAATTCCTCTTTTTAATCTGAACTTCGATGAGAGAGAAGCTCAGGCCGCTTACGATACTATCAAGTCTGGTTGGATTTCTACTGGTCCTAAAAATGCAGAGCTTGAACAAATGTTTATCAATATGTGGAGAGTGAAGTATGCGGTCAGTATGTCTAATTGTACCGATTCACTTCATGTCTGCTGCATGGTTTGTGGCTTTGGACCTGGCGATGAGGTTATTTGTCCTTCGCTTACTTTTGCAGCTAGTTGCAATTGCATTCGCTACGTGGGTGCCACTCCCGTTTTCGCTGATATCGTAGGTCCTGAACATATCAATATTGATCCTAAGGATATTGAGGCTAAGATTACTCCGCGTACCAAGGGCATCATTGTTGTTCATATGGCTGGTTTCCCTGCTGATATGGATACAATAATGTCTATTGCAAAGAAGTATAATCTCAAGGTTATTGAGGATGCTTGTCATGGGCCTCTTTCAGAGTATAAAGGTAAGAAACTCGGTACTATCGGTGATTGTGCAAGCTTTTCTTTCTTTAGTAATAAAAATATCTCTACAGGTGAAGGTGGTATGTTTATTACCAATAATGAGGAGATGGCGCAGAAAGCACGTCTGATTCGTTCACATGGCATGAGTACTATGTCTTATCAACGTGCCAGCGGCCATGCTACAGAGTATGATATAACTTGTTTGGGTTACAATTTTCGTATGGATGATATCCGTGCGGCTATTGCTATTGAACAATTAAAGAAGCTTCCCGAAGATCTTGAGGCTCGTATTGCTGTCCGTAAGCATTATGTAGAGCGTTTTACTAAAAACTTTCGTATTACTGTTCCGTTTGCAGATTGTACAGAATTTGTTTCAAACTATATTTTTCCGATTGTGATTCTTGATTCTACCAAGGAGAAACGTAATACTCTTCGTGAGTATATTCACGCCGCAGGTATCCAGACTTCGGTACATTATCCTGCTGCCCATCGCTTTTCTACCTACAAAGAACTAGAGATAAATCTTCCACAGACAGACTATTGTACAGATAATGAGATTACGTTACCAATGTATGCGGCTCTAACTATGGAGCAGATAGACTTAATTTGTAATATAGTGGAAAAGGGAATTAAGAAAATATATGGATAAAAAAGCTATTATGGTTTTTGGAGTTGGTGAACTTCAAAAGTCAATCATAGAACGTGCACACGAAATGGGGCTATTCGTAGTAGGTATAGATCCATGTCCTAATGCTATTTGCAAGGATGGCTGTGATGTTTTTGAGGTTGTAGATGGGCAAGATTTTAATTCTACTGTTGCAATTTGCCATAAATATAATGTAAAAGCGATAGTAACAGCGGCCACGGACAAGCCTTTGGTTATGATGGCTAATGTGGCAGAGAAGTTAAACTTTCCTTTCTATAGTGTACGGACTGCCATTTGGTCCACGGATAAATTCCAAATGAAGCAACGTTTTATTGAAGGTGATATCCCTTGTGCACAAGGTCGTCTCATATCCAGTGCTAATGAAGTTGAAGATATGGATTTTCCGATTATCGTAAAGCCTCGAGATAATTCTGGTTCTCGAGGTGTAAAATTATGTCGTAGTAAAGAAGAACTGCAGATCTCAATAGATGAGGCACTTGAAAATTCACGTCTTACAACTGTTCTTGTAGAGGAGTTTATTGAAGGGCGTGAGTTTAGTGTCGAATCATTACATTATGGTGGTAAATCTGAAGTAATTCAGTTTACAGAGAAAAAGACAACAGAGTTTCCTTATAACGTAGAGTTAGGGCACAAACAGCCTGCGAATCTTACTGACGATCAGCGTGAGAAGATTTGTACTATCATCTGTAAAATAGCGGAATGTATGCAGTTTGAAAATTGTCCTTCTCATACTGAACTTAAGATTAACGATCATGGTATCTTTGTTATTGAGACTAGCCCTCGCCTAGGTGGTGACTATATCACTTCAATCCTAACCCCTCTGTCTACGGGCATTAATCTCGAAGAACAACTTCTTCATATTGCTCTTGGTGAATCTGTAGATACAAAGACGGGGCGTGTAGAAAAAGCATCTGCTGTTTGCTTTTTCTCTTTGCCTGAGGGAGAAGTGAAAGCTATTGACACTGAGATATGTGGTATCATCAATTGGCCACATATATTTGCTTTTAATATCAAGTTGAAAACAGGTGATAGAATAAATAAGATAACATCTTCTCTCAATCGTTATGGACAGTTTATCATTCAAGCAAATAGACGTGAGGAGATTGATGCGTTAATAGAGAAATATGAGAATAAGATAAATAGTTTAATTGTTGTAGTATGAATTATCCTCCGAAAATATTAATTAATGGTGCAGGTAGGGGGTGTCTAAATCTTATGAAGACTGCCAATGCCATGGGGTTATATACTATTGTTACAGGAATGGAAGGACCTTGTATTCCTATAGCTGATAAAGTTTACCGAAATGTACATCCTGGACATCCTGAAGAGGTGTTAGCTGTAGCCAAAGTTGAGAATATAGATGCTATTGCAATATCGTGTAACGATATGGGGCTAGAAAGCGTAGGTTATTGCTGCGATCAACTTGGTCTTACGGGGCTTTCTTATGCTTCTGCTAAGGCAGCATCAAATAAACTGTTGATGAAAGAATTATTAGTCAAGAATGGAGTTAGAACTGCACGGTATTTTAATATTCACAATTTGGAAGAATTAAGAAATGTAGTAAGAAAACTTTCATTCCCTGTTATACTTAAGGCTACAGATCTTCAAGGTAGCAGAGGTATTTGTGTTGTCCGAGAAGTATCTGATCTTGAATCATCATATCGTGAGGTAATGTCGTTTACTCATAAGGATTATTGTATCATAGAAGAGTTTATTGAGGGGATAGAATTCGGAGCACAGGCTTTCGTTTTTCATGGCGAAGTGTTATTTATTCTTCCTCATGGAGATGAGACAATAATGTGTAAGACTGCAGTTCCTATAGGACACTATATGCCCTATAAGATGAATGAAGAGTTGTCTGCCGATGTTGATAGGCAGGCCCGTAATGCTATAAAAGCATTAGGACTAGATAACTGTGCCGTCAATATTGATTTTATTGAACGCGACAACAGGGCTTATATAATAGAACTTACGGGTCGAGGAGGCGCGAATGGACTTACTGATATAACCAGTATGTTTTGGGGCTTGAATTATTATGAGATGATTATACTGACAGCACTTGGTAAAGATCCTCGTGATGTTTTTGCAAGAAGATCTGTCATTCCTTTCGCTGCGAAATCAGAAATGGTAAGAAGTAGTAATTCTGGAACTGTCAAGTCAATTTCTATTCCTCATTTTAAAGATTCTGAGATAAACTTATTTATTCGTAATGGAGATGAGGTACATACATTTACGAATAGTAATGATGCTATTGGGGAGATATTTGTGAAGAGTAATAATCTTGAAAATTGTAAAATAATTCTTGATAATATAATTGATAATTTAAAGATTGAGCTTCAGTGAGCAAATGTAACTATTTTATAGCAGAAAATGCAGAAATAGAAAACCTTCAACTGTCTGATGGGGTGAAGATTTTTTCGGCACGTGTGAAAAATACTTCTCTTGGTCAAGATTCTTTAATTCGAGACTTTAGTCAAGTTGAAAGATGTGTGATAGGGAGACGTGTGGACTTACAGCGGACGGCCATGATTTTCGATACAGAGATAGGAGATTTTACTTATGTCGGTCGTAACTTTACTTGTTGGAATGCTAAAATAGGTAAGTTCTGTTCTATTTCATGGAATGTAGGCGTTGGTGGAGCAGATCATGATTATAATCGTATTTCTCAACATGCATTTTTGTATGCGCCTCAATTTGGAATAATAGAAAAAGGTCAAAAACAAGGATATAATCGTTTTGAAACAGAATGTATCATTGGTAATGATGTATGGATTGGATGTAATGCGGTAATTTGCCGTGATGTGAAAGTTGGAGATGGAACTGTGGTTGCTGCGGGTGCAGTTGTTACTAAAAATGTAGCTCCGTATACGATTGTAGGTGGTGTACCTGCAAAAATCATTAAGCGTAGATGTTCAGAGGAACTTGCCTTGAGATTACAGAAAACTCAATGGTGGAATTTGCCAATTGAATTTATAAAGAAAAACTTCGATTTATTTAATTCTGACATTACAGAATTGAGTATTGCGCAAATGGAAAAATTGATACAATCACTACCTTGCACAAATCATATTGTATAGTTGTATAGATGGAGGCATTAGTTTGTTCTGATGCGACTTGCTACTTTAAACGATTAAATATATATTATGAAATTAACTCCAGAGATAGAGAACCGTTCAGTACAAATTTCTTTATCTATCATTCAATCTCTCAAAGAGATGGATGAAAAGAAAGTAAAATTATTATTAGTATTTGATGATGATAAGTTTGTTAGTATTCTGACTATTGGTGATATTCAGCGTGCGATCATTAATGGTGTTGACTTAAATAATCCTATAATATCCATTATTAGTACCAAGAAGCAGTTTGTATCACCTAACGAATCGAATGAAGACATACGACAGAAAATGCTGAATCTACGTTCAGAATGTATGCCTGTGGTGGATGAAGATGGTAATCTTGCAGATGTTTACTTTTGGAATGATTTCTTTAAGCATTCCGAGCAACAGTATCGCGAAAAGATTAATCTTCCTGTTGTTATTATGGCAGGAGGAAAAGGTACTCGTTTAAAACCGATAACGAATGTCATTCCTAAACCCCTTGTTCCTGTCGGTGATAGGACCATACTTGAAGAAATTATGGAGCAGTTCGAGGGAATTGGGAGTAAACGATTCTATATGTCTGTCAACTACAAGAGTGATATGATGCGTTTTTATTTAGATCAACTTCCTCATAAATATCAGATAGAGTTTTTAGAAGAGACAAAGCCTCTTGGTACTATTGGTAGTGTATCACTTTTGAAAGGTAAAATAGCTACTCCATTTTTTGTTAGTAACTGTGATATTCTTATTGATCAAGATTATCGTGATGTATATGATTATCACCAAAAGAATGAGAATGACATAACTATAGTGACAGCGGTGAAAAGTATCTGCATTCCTTACGGAGTTATTGAGACAGGAGATGATGGTCTTATGGTTGGATTAAAGGAAAAGCCTGAACAGACATATATGATTAATACTGGTGTTTATTTGCTTAACCCTGATTTGATTGAAAAAATCCCAAAGGGAGAATTTTTCCATATAACTCATTTGATGGAGAAGGTTAAGGAGCAAGGCGGTCGCGTTGGTTGTTTTCCTGTGAGTGAAGGTGCATGGAAGGATATGGGTGAATGGTCCGAATATTTAAAAATGATAAATGCGTTGTAGTATGACAAATAAAGAGAAATATCAGTTTGATTATTTTACGCTTAAAAACTACCAGCGATTGGTTGCATTAGCGATTGACAGGGGTTTTTATTTTATCTCCTATACTGACGATTTTTTAGAAGAAAGGAAAGATGTACTTTGGCGTCATGATGTAGAGTTTGAGCCCGACATTGCTTTGAAAATGGCTGAGATTGAGTATTCGTTGGGAGCAAAAGCTACTTACTTCTTTCAAATGCACAGTCCTTACTATAATTTGTTTGATCCTCATTATACTAAGGTGTTTAATAAGATAAAATCACTTGGGCACAATGTCGGTCTTCACTTTGATAGCCATTATTATGGTATTGATAATGAGAATCAACTTAATGAGTATATAGAGTTAGATAAAATTTACTTTGAAACTGTATTGAATGTTAAGATAGATGTATATTCTTTCCATAATACTACCTCTTTTACACAAAGATGTTTGGCGCGAACTTATGGGGGGCTCATTAATGTGTATTCATCTTTTTTTAGAGAGCATTTTGATTATTGTGGGGATAGCCTTGGCTATTGGAGGTTTGATGTACTGGGAGAAATGTTGGAGAATCCAAATGTACGGCATTTACAAGTGCTCACCCACGATGCTAATTGGAGTGAAGAAGTTTTATCTCCACGAAAACGTTTAACAAAAGCGTTTTTTGATCAGGCTGCTCGTTTGGATAGAGAACAGGTCGAAGGATTACATCGTAAAGGAATGAAGAGTATTGACGACGAGGATGAATAGAACGAAATATGTAATAACAAAACAGGAAGAAGATTATGTTGGTTTGTTTATTTGTTACATCTTGAATAAAGTGTGTTAGAATCTTTGCTAAATAGTGTTTTTTTAATTATTTTTATGAATTCTACACGTCAGATAAAATTAGGAGCAGTCATTTCGTATTTGTCTATTGCGATAAATATGATAGCAGGTCTACTTTATACACCGTGGATGATACGAATAATTGGAAAGGGAGATTATGGGCTTTATACATTGGCTATGTCTGTGATATCATTGTTTGTATTTGATTTTGGCTTAGGAGTTTCTATTAATAGATTTTTATCAAAATATCTTGCAGAAGGCAGACAGGATAAAGCAAATCAATGTCTCGGTATGGTGTACAAATTATATTTCTATATTGACATTGTGTTACTGATAGTATTGACTACTGTTTATTTCTTTATTGCTCAAATTTATCAGGAATTGACGCCTATAGAAATGGAGAAATTCAAAATAGTATATGCTATGGCTGCATTTTTTGCCGTTTTTTCTTTTCCGTTTATTCCGATTAATGGAATTCTTTCTGCACATGAGAAATTTGTGCAGTTAAAATTATGTGATGTAATTCATAAATTAATTGTTGTTGGAGCAATGTCGTTTTGTTTATTTGTAGGATACGGGCTTTATGCCTTGATATTAGTAAATGCATTGGCAGGCATTATTATGATAGCGATGAAGCTCTATTTTATAAAACGATATACTTCACAAAAGATAGATTTCATGTATAAGAATAGAGAAGAATTTCGGCAAATTGTAGGGTTTTCTGGATGGGTAACAATTATGTCATTTTGTCAACGCTGCATATTTACCTTAGGTCCGACAATTCTTGGGGCTTTTTCTGGTTCAGCTGCTATCGCCATATTTGGTATTGCCAGTACATTGGAAGGGTATGTGTTTACATTTTCGAGTGCATTGAGTGGCATGTTTCTTCCTCGAGTTTCCCGTATTGTTGCAAAAGATGGCGATGTCCTTCCTTTAATGATTAAGATTGGGCGTATACAACTTATGCTTGTCTCATTTGTGGTATTAGGCTTTTGTTGTGTGGGCTTTGAGTTTATTCAGTTGTGGGTTGGTGAGGATTTTTCTCTTTCTTATTTATGCACATTGTTTATTATTATTCCTTCTATACTCCAATTACCACAGGAGATAGGAGATCAAACCCTCTATGCAAAGAATAAATTAAGGGAACGTTCCTATGCTTTTATTTCAATGGCTGTGGCAAATGTAGTTTTGGGTATACCATTGTCGATTTTTTTTGGTGCAGTGGGCTTGTGTTTCTCCATCTGTATGGCTTATTTAATAAGAACAATAGTTCTTGATATTATTTATAAAAACGTATTACATATCGATATATGTAAGTTTTTTAAAGAGACTTTTGTGGTATTTCTTCCTGCTTTTATTCTGTGTCTTGTTGTATGCTTTGCTTTAAATCATTTTGTTTGCATTGGTGGATGGTTAAGTATTGGAATAAAAGGTATTATTTATTGTGTGATAATGATTACGTCTTTATTTTTCTTTGTAATGAATAAAGAAGAAAAAGAGTTCGTTCTTTTCCCAATTCGGAAATTTTTTTGTAAAAAATAGCAATATGGATTTTAATGAGCAATTAACAACACCTGTTTTGTTTATGGTGTTTAATAGGCCTCTACAAACTCAGCGTGTTTTTGAATCTATCCGTAAGGTTCGTCCGGCAAAACTTTATATTGCTGTTGATGGACCTCGTGATGGATGTCAGAATGATATAGAAAAACGTGAGGCTGTTCTAAAAATAATAAAAAATGTAGATTGGGAATGTGAAAAACACTATTTAATACATGATAAGAATCTCGGATGTTCAAAATCCGGTCCTACAGCTTGGAATTGGGTATTCGAAACAGAGGATCGTGTCATTTTTGTAGAAGATGATGGGCTAGGTAATGAGTCTGCGTTTTTTTTTGTACAAGATATGCTTGAAAAATACAAAGATGACGAAAGAGTTGGTTATGTAGGTGCTGTAAACTATGGGCAGACGTATGGGGATAAATCGTATTTTTTTACAATGTTTCCTGCAGCGACTTATTTTATGGGGTTTTGGAAAAGAACTCAGAATCTATATGATTATGAATTAGAAACTTATGAGGAAGCTATAAAAGATGGAAGTCTTCGTAATGGTTACAGAACATCAATAGAATGGTTACTCGGCAACCGTTTATTTAAAAATTACAAGAGGAGTATACGTAAAGGTTGTAGATATAATACCTATGATGTGCAGATTAGCTTCCTTGTACGTCGATTCAAAAAATGTACAATTTATCCTAATATTAATATGGTGTCTAATATAGGTTTGGAGGGTGGTGCCAATAACCAAGTCAATATCAATAGTAAGTTCTATAAAGAGTATGGAAATCGAAAAACATTTCAAATGGATTCAATCACTTATTGTGATGATGTTTATATTGATAATGATTTTGATATGTCATTCTTTAATTATCGTTGCCTTCATAATAACAACTGGATTAAAGTATATTTGAAATCAGTGCTCTACGATCATTTTGGAGGTTTGTATCGAAAATATATACGTCCTATTAGAAGAAGAAATTAACTATGGATAGTAAACTTAAGGTTGTTCTCATCTGTCATTTCTCAAATCCAATGGTGCGATCATATTTGCCTTTGGATAATAGGAGAATGTATAATTTCATGCGTCATTTTTTGGGTATGAAGACTAAGAGTGGAGTATATCGCGACATTGCTGCATGGGATACTAATTTCATTGATAACATGAAAATGCGTGACGATGTGGAACTAACAGTCATTTCTGCTCATGGAGGTTTAAAAAAGAGTGTTGTACATTTTGAGGCGGAGGGAATAAAGTACTACTTTGTTCGTTGTGATAGGGCAACGCTCCTGAAACATCTCATAAAGAGCCCGTCTATTTGGCACGCACTGAATCCAATGCGACCTACTATTCGTCAGATTGTTCGCAAAATACATCCTGATATTGTTGCTTTGATGGGAGCAGAAAATGCTTATTATTCAGGGACGGTTTTGGGGTTAGAAAAGGAATATCCTGTTATTATGAAAGCACAGACTATTTATAACAATCCAGACCGTGAAAAATATGGTGTAGTTGATGTTAAAAATGCGTATGTGGAACGACTCATTTTTGAAACTCTCGATTATGTGTCTGTTACTACAAAAATGTATTATCAGTTGTATCGTGAGTATAACAAAACAGCTTATAACTTCTATTGGAGTTTCGGTACTACTTTTCATGAAGTAATCCCTATACAAGATAAGGAATTCGATTTTGTAAATTTCGCTAATAGTATGATCCCTGCTAAAGGTTTTACTGATGTATTACAAGCAATGGTAATTGTTGTAAAGTCGCATCCCAAAGCTAAGCTTAATCTGATAGGTACGCCTAATATAGAGGACAAAATAATATATGACAAAATAATTGCAGACAATTATCTGGAAAACAATGTAATTGTTACTCCTTTTTTTGAGAATCAAAATGATATGTTTCAGCATCTTCAAAAATCTCGTTTTGCTGTTCTCCCTTATAAACTTGATTATATAGCATCAACTACGTTTCAAGCTATGTATTATGAAATGCCAGTAGTGGTATATAAAACTGCAGGTACACCTACGCTCAACGAAGAAAAGGAGTGTGTACTGATAGCTGATATGGAGAATGTTAAGCAACTTGCAGAGAAGATGTTGTTGCTCTTAGATGATGAGAAAAAGGCTTCTGAACTTTGTAAAAATGCTAAGGAATTAATAGATTTTAGGAATGATGGTAAGCGTATTAGTGATGTTGTTATGAATAACTTTCGTGCTATCGTTGCACATTTTCGTTATGGAACACCTATTCCTAAAGAACTTATTTATAATCCATTGGGAGAATGAAGATAAACCGAATAGAGTTAAAGAACATTCTTCAATTTCTTGGAGATACAGTTATAGATGTTATAGGGGATCCAACAGGAGTCTATATCGACAATCTCGCAGATATGGCTAGAATCAACGAACATTCTCTTGATTGGATAAATCCTACCAAAGAAAATAAACAAGTGATAGCAGAAAGGAGTAGGGCTTGTGTACTACTTGTGGATGATAGTATTGTCCCAATTAGGGATAAAGTGTTGATTGTGGTTAGAAATCCTAAAATGTGTTTGGCGCAAATTGGTAATTATTTTTTTGTTGAAAGACAAGAAGCTGGTATCCATGCAACTGCGGTGGTGGACAGAGATGCTATTATTGGTGAAAATGTATATATTGGTCCTTATTGCGTTATTGGTCAAGCAACTATAGGTGATGGATGTATTATAGACAGTAATGTTCGTATCTATGGTTGTGTGAAGATGGGGAATAACTGTCATGTAAAGGCTGGAGCTGTACTTGGTGGTGAAGGCTTTGGCTTTGAAAAAGATGCTGGGGGGAACCGTTTTCATTTTCCTCAGATAGGAGACCTTGTTATCGGTGATGATGTAGAAATAGGCTCTAATACTTGTATTGACCGTGGTGCGCTCTCTGATACCATAATAGGAAGCCACACTAAAATAAACAATCTTTGCCACATAGCCCATAATAATGTGATTGGTGAAAATGTTGAGATTACAGGATGTGTGAATCTCTCTGGAGGCAATATAATTGAGGATAATGTATGGATTTCTCCTAATAGTTCTCTTCGTGGTTATATTCATGTAGGCAAGGGGGCAATTATAGGTACTGGTGCCGTTGTTACCAAGAATATTCCTGCTGGTGAAACTTGGGTGGGCAATCCTGCTTCTAAGATGGAAAAAAAGTAATGGATATAAAGGTTCTACTTTTATTCGCTATATTTTTAGGAGGATGGTTTTTCTCATCTAAGGGGAATACCCCCAAAAGACGAAAGAACTATATTGTTTTTGTAATGATATTATTCACGATGGAATCTTGCTTAAGAGGGCTATCTGTAGGTTCTGATACTATCAATTATTATTATATGTTTAAAAGTGCTGGGACGGAATATTGGGCATCTATTTGGCAAGCGATGAAGGAAAGATATATAGAAATGGCAGGAACGGAAGATGTTGGCTTTGTTGTTTACAACAAATTGATTTATGTACTATGGCCAAACTTTTCGTTTATGTTGTTTATTTCTGCACTTATCTTTTTTGTTCCATTTGGTAAACTTTTAAATAAGTACACTGAAGATTTTTGGCAATTGATATTCATCTTTGTTTTGTATGTAGCTTTGTTTAATATGATTGCTATGTCTGGTGTACGTAAAGAAATTGCGTTAGGTCTTACAGTTTGGGCATTTATGTTCTATGTTAACAAAGATAAAAAGAAATGTGCCATGTGTGTGTGTCTAGGAGCAATGATACATATGACTACATTGTTGTTTTTGCTTATTCCAGCTATAGATTTATTGAAAGGAAAATATCTTAGAACCCTTCATGTTTTGGCATTTATCTTAATTCCGGTTGTTATTGTGTTTTCTGGTCCAATTATTGTATTGTTAGCAGAAACTTCTGGAAATGAGAAATACAGAATTTATGGAGAGGGAGAAATACAAGGTGGCGGCATGATATTTACATTATTGATGGAAATGATTTCACTGTTTTGTCTTTATGCGTTTAGAAAAACCGATTTGTCTAAACAAAAGTTCTTGACTAAATTGTATATTATGTTGCCTTGTTTCACCTTTTTTGCTCCTTTGATTACCAATAATGGATCAATGGTACGAATCAGTCAATATTTTCATTTGTATATAGTTTTGCTGCTTCCCTATGCAATTGATATGTGTTTTGGAAGTAATAGGAAATCTATTTATACAATACTTATTATAATCTTGTTAATACTTAGTTTTTCTGCAGAGTACGAACCATATACATTTATTTGGAATGATAATTTACCTCTTTATTAATCCTACTTGTGAAACAACACGATGTAGATGGGGAAATGAGGGGGGAGTACACAAATGTTTCGTAAAGTTAGCCAAATAGTAATTTCATATTGAAGATATATGTTATAAATATAAATTATAATTATAAATAAGAATGTTAAGTAAATATAGAAAATATGCGATGGATAACTGTCTGTATACTATAAGAAAAAACTATATAAATGAAAAAAGTGAAAATTAAATTTGTAGACTTTTTTGATGGCTTTGATAAAGGACGCAATGAATTTCTTGAAGTATTGAAGCAAAGATATGAGATCGATATTAGTGATGAGCCTGATTATGTAATATATTCTGGTTTTGGTTATGAACATTTGAAATATAATTGTATACGTATATTTTTTACAGGAGAATGTCAAACACCTGACTTCAATGAGTGTGATTATGCCATAGGTTTTGACCGATTAAAGTTTGGTGATCGCTATGTTCGCATTCCATTATATAATATGATGCAATATAAGTTAGATTATAAGGAATTGTTGAATAGAAAATCTATAATATCTGATGATATCAAAGGACGTGGTTTTTGTAGTTTTGTAGTGTCAAATTGCTTTGCAAATGATACTCGTGCAATATTTTATGAATTATTGAACCAATATAAATATATAACTTCAGGAGGGAGATACAAAAACAATATAGGTGGTGCAATAAAGGATAAAAAAATATTCCTTTCAAAGTATAAGTTTAATATTGCTTTTGAAAATTGTTCTCACGATGGTTATGCTACGGAGAAAATAGTGGAAGCCTTTGCCGCGGGGGTAGTCCCCATTTATTATGGTGATCCTCGTATAGCAGAAGATTTCAATCCTAAGGCATTTATAAATGCTCATGATTATCAGTCCTTTGAGGAGATGGTTGAACGTATAAAGGAGATTGATGCAGACGACAGGTTATATTTAACAATGCTCAATGAACCCATAATACAACCGAATGCTGATGTAACCGAATTGGCAGATTTTCTTTATAGGATCTTTGACCAACCTTTAGCAAAGGCTAAAAGACGCTCACAATCTCAACCTACGCAAGCAATGGAAGCGATGAAACTTCGGCATGAGTTTTTTGAAATGAAAATATATAAATATTATAAAAAGGGCATGAATCAATTTACCCGCCTGAGGAAGGGAGTCTTCCTTTCATCTAAACGTACAAAATAATGTTGATATACAGAATAAAAAGACGGCTGTTAACACATTGGACAATGCTTATTAATAGGATAAACATGATGTTGCGCGGAATTCAGTATGGTAAGCGTTTTATATGTTGTGGCTCAATATTTTTCAGAAAAGGTATAGGAGGCTGTATTGTCCTTGGTAATGATGTGAGTATTAATTCCAGTCGCATTTCTGATCCTATTGGTGGTGATACCAAGACTATACTCATTGTAGGTGATAATGCTAGTCTTATTTTGCATGATGGTGTTAGTATGAGTAATACTACTGTTTATGCTTCTAATTACATAGAGATAGGTGAGAGGGCCTGCATTGGTGGAGGTGTGAAAATTTATGATACGGATTTTCATTCTTCTAATGCGGAAAAAAGACTCTGTGGAAATATAGATGTTCCCTCTGAACCTATAATTATAGGAAAACGGGTTTTTATTGGGGGGCACTCTATTATACTAAAGGGAGTTATGATTGGTGATGAAGCAGTTATTGGTGCAGGTAGTGTTGTTACTAAGAATATACCAGCAGGTGAAATATGGGCAGGTAATCCTGCAAAATTAATTAGGAAAATAGTATAAATGAACATACCTTTAGTTTCAATTATAGTTCCTTGTTATGGGGTAGAGAGGTATTTAGCTAATTGCATTGAGAGTGTTCGGCATCAATCATATGTAAATTGGGAGCTCATCTTGGTTGATGATGGTTCTCCTGATCATAGTGGTGAGATATGTGATACATATGCAAAGAAGGAAAAGCGAATCAAAGTAATTCATAAAGAGAACGGCGGATTATCTTCTGCTCGTAATGCAGGTCTTGATATCATGAGTGGCGAGTATGTATCTTTTTTGGATGGTGATGACTTTTGGCATCCCGACTATCTAAAGATATTAATGGGGTATATTGTCACAGAGAATGCGGAAATTGTGCAGTGCGATTTTATACGTGGTGAAAAAACTATTTTCCCGTCATTTGATGAAAAGGAAACATGTCGAATGTATGATAACCATGATATTTTTACCTCTGAAGTAGCAAAGATTATCATGTGTGGTAAGGTGTATAAGGCTAACTTTTTTGAGAAAATACGAATGCCTATAGGGCTCATCAACGAAGATGATTGGACAACGTGGAAATTGTACTATCAGGCTAAAAAGATAGTTGTTACTAACCGTCCATTATACTATTATACTTATAATCCAGATAGTATCATGGGAATAAATAAGAAAAAACCTGATTTACGTTACTTTGACGCCTATGAGGAACGAATAAACTATTTTCACAAAAAAGGAGAAACGGATTTGGAAGATGCTTCACATATACAGTTATGTAAATCGTTGATGTTGTTGTATACTAACGATATGTTGACAAATGAACAGAGAGGAGAAATTCGAGAACGTTTCCAAAAGAGTTGGGAAAAGATTAAATGTTCTTCTGTACTTTCATTAAAGTTGAAATTGGTATTTGGGATTTTTAATCAATGTCCGATGATCGTAGCAAAATTTGTTTTGATTCTACGAAAATGAGTTTGGCAATATGTTGAATCAGTTGTAATCCTGTTTGTACTAGTCAGATAGCTCGCTATCTTCCTCGTAAAAACAGAAAACATCCTCAAAAATAACTCTCAAAATAATACTGAGCAAAATTTAAACAGGAACTAAAAGTATCAAAGTTAAAGGTGCATTTCTAATATTATATATTGTCACACTAATGTCCTATAACAATCTAAACGTTGATAAATGAGTAAATTGGGCTCATATGTATTGTTGGTTTTCAATGCTTTACAAAATATGATTTTTCAATTTTTTTATTAAAGTGTTAAGTATAAATTCAAGTCCGTTTACTTGTGGATTAGCTATAATTTTCTCATATTCAATGCTGTAAAATGGATATTTCAAATTTTAACGGGATACTAATGATATTGTCATATTAATGCAAATGATGCTATTGTAGAGACATATTATAGAGTTAGAATAAAGAATAATGGTATGATTTCAAAGACTAGAAAATCAAATTTTGAGCTTCTTCGCATATTTATGTATGTTTGGGGTAATGACCACTCATGTGTTGCAAGCATGTTATCCATCCTTACATGCTGCAGATTTTAGTTTGATAAATAGTTTCAGGGTGCTTTTGATGTGTATGAGTATTGTGGCTGTGAACTGCTTTGTAATGATAAGCGGTTATTTTCGTATCAAACAATCGTGGAGAGGATTCCTTAACTTATATACACAGTGTGCGTTTTATATGATAATTCTTACCACGTTAGCTACATTGTTTCTTAATGCTTCAGCAGTTGATATTCTCAAAAAAACGGTTTTTGCATTGACAGAATCGGGGTATTGGTTTTTGACTGCTTATCTTGCATTGTTTTTGGTAGCTCCTGTATTGAATGTGGCATTTGAAAAACAGAACAGTAAGCAGAGGAAAGCATCGCTTATGGGACTTTTACTTATTGATGTATATATAGGCTATATACATCAATCTCCTGAAATATCACAAGATGGATATAGTGCTATTCATTTCTTTTTCTGAATATAAGTGTGTTATTTCTGGTATGGGTGGCTGGGTAATATTCAGTATCCTAATGGTTGTAATGCATGCTATAAAAGTTGTCTTTCCACCATTTGCAATAATATTTTCGATGCGGTATAATAGTCCGGCTGTAATGCTTAATTGGGCGCGGCAATGGAAAATACAGTCGAATGTTGTCAATTGGATTTCAGTATCTGTATTATCAGTATATATAATTCACATGGGGTCATTCAGTGGATATTATTTCTTTGATTTTGTAGAAAGGATAAATAATAATTTGCCATCAGTTGCAGCTTGTTTGAGTATGGTGAGTTTTATGATCGTATGTTATATCGTATGTATTTTAATTGATAAAGTACGTATATTGATTTGTACACCCATAATTAAGTGGTTGACGAATAAACTAATGATGATGGTGAATATTTGTTGGTTGCAAAAAAAAGTTAAGTAAATATTATAAAAATCTTCAGTATTTTTTGAATAATATGATGAGTGAATGCCATGATTGCGACAGTTGTGATTAATTAAAGAATTATCCTTAAAGTATAAAATCATGAAAAAGTTAGTATGGGTAACTACGGTTGCTCAATCAATGATACTTTTTAGAGGTCAGCTTAACTATATGTCAAGGTATTTTGACTTGACATTTGTTTCTTCTAATGAGGAAAGTCCAACAGAATTAATTAATGAAGGTCTTATTGAGGGAATTCATGTATATGAAATTCCTATGAAACGTGAGATTTCACTCTTTAAAGATATTAATAGCCTTTTGGCATTTATTTCTTATTTCTTGAAAGTGAAACCGGACGCGGTACATGGAAATACTCCTAAAGGCGCTTTACTCTCTATGATTGCCGCAAAACTAATAGGTGTAAGAACGCGTATTTATATGTGCCACGGTCTCCGTTATCAAGGATGTACTGGCATTAAGAAAAAGATTCTAGTGCTAATGGAGAGGTTAACTTGCTCTTGTGCAACACATGTATTGTGTGTTAGTGAAGGTGTAAAAGATGCATTGGGGAATGATGGTATTTGTTCTACAAAAAAAAGCTTAGTGATTGGTTCTGGTAGTTGTAATGGTATTAATACGAATTTGTTTGATGCTTCTATATATAGTATAGAAGAGAGAAATAAATTGCGATCTCAATATGGCATCAGTGAGGATGAATTTTTGTTTATTTATATGGGGCGTATAGTGAAAGATAAAGGGGTAAATGAGATGATTAATGCATTTACTTGTTATCGAAAAGAAAATCCTCAAATTCGTTTAATGATATTAGGTGCTTTTGAAGATGAACTCAACCCTGTAGAAACATATACGGCAGAAGTTATCAGGGGGAATAAAGAAGGGATTGTTTATTGTGGTAAACAATCTGATGTAAAGCCTTTTTTGGCGGCTTCGCAATGTTTGCTTTTACCTTCTTATCGCGAAGGTTTTGGCTTGGTTCTAATGGAAGCTGGCAGTATGGGAGTACCTGTTATAAGTTCTGATATTATTGGTTGTAATAATGTGGTAGATACAATGGAAAATGGTTTATTGATGGAACCTAAGAATGCCAACAATCTTTATGAAAAAATGAAATTAATGGTAGAAGATAAGGTTCTTTATCACAATTATTGTAATACAACACGTATTTCTATAGAAAAGCGTTTTGAGCAAAACATGCTTTGGAGTAAATTTCTAGAATTTTATAAGAATATAGTTTAATTTTAATTCATGTATAAACGCTTTTTTAAGAGACTGATTGATTTCTGTATAGTCTTTATTGTTTTAGTTTCCATTTGGCCGATATTGTTGATTGTCACTATTTGGCTTCATTTTGTGAATAAGGGGGCTGGAGCATTTTTCTTCCAAGAACGCCCTGGTAAAGGAGGTAAGATATTTAAGATCGTAAAGTTCAAAACCATGACCGATGAGTGTGATGTCAACGGTAATCTTCTGCCCGATGAGATGCGGTTAACGAAAGTAGGGAAATTTGTACGTTCTACAAGTATTGATGAATTACCGCAATTCTGGAATGTGTTGGTTGGCGATATGTCCCTTATAGGGCCTCGCCCGTTGTTGGTACAATATTTACCTCTATATAGCAAAGAGCAGGCTCGTCGTCACGAAGTGCGTCCCGGAATCTCCGGCTGGGCGCAGTGTCATGGCCGCAATTCGTTGTCATGGAGTGAAAAATTTGCTTTAGATGTGTGGTACGTTGATCACTGTACACTGATGACCGATATTAAAGTTGTGCTCATTACCATTAAAAAAGTGTTGGTACGTGATGGAATTTCGCAAGAGGGTAATGCCACGATGGAACCTTTTAATGGAAATAACTAATGTATTTATATGGAGCAAGTGGTCACGCCAAGGTGATTATTGATATTATAAAAACACAAGGTGGAGTAGTTGAAGGCTTGGTGGATGATAATCCCAACCTTAAAGAATTAAACGGAACTCCAGTTTTACATGATGCTACCGGGTTGTCTCCCTTTATTATCAGTATCGGTAATTGTAAGATTCGTAAGATGATCGCAGAACGACTTGATTGTGCGTTTACTACGATCATTCATTCTACTGCAATCATTTCGTCTACTGCTATCATCGGAGAGGGTACGGTGGTAATGCAAGGTGCTATTGTTCAAACAGAAGTAAAGATTGGTAAGCATTGCATTATCAACACGAAAGCGAGTATAGACCATGAGTGTGTGATTGGTGACTATGTCCATATAGCACCTGGCTGTACGATTAGTGGCGATGTGTGTGTGGGCGAAGGAACTTGGGTTGGTGTTGGTTCAACTGTTATTCAAGGTGTTAGGATCGGTAAAAATTGTTTTATCGGTGCTGGCAGTGTGATTGTTAAAGATATTCCAGATAATAGTAGGGCATATGGTGTACCTTGCAAAATAGTAGGAACAACTAAATAAAAATATAAAACAATGGCTGACATTCCTAAAAAGACGATTTATCTCTGCCTTGCCCACATGAGCGAGGAGGGCATTGAACAGAAATATGTGAAAGAAGCATTTGATACTAACTGGGTAGTACCTTTGGGACCGAACGTGAATGCATTTGAAAATGATCTCAAAAATTTTGTTGGAGGTAAAAGTGAGGTCGTTGCACTCTCGGCGGGTACGGCTGCTGTACATCTTGCATTGATAGCTTGTGGCGTTCAGGCTGGAGATGAGGTAATAGTGCAGTCGTTTACTTTCTGTGCTTCGTCGCATCCGATTACTTACCTTGGTGCAAGACCGGTGTTCGTGGGTTCTGAAATGGATACTTGGAATATGGATCCTGTACTTCTTGAAGAGGCTATCAAAGACCGTATCGCTAAGACTGGCAAGAAACCTAAGGCGATTGTGCCTGTAGCACTTTATGGTATGCCTTATGATTGCGAGAAGATTATGGAGATTGCGAACCGGTACGATATTCCGGTTATAGAGGATGCTGCAGAAGGCTTTGGCAGTAAGTTTGACGGCAAAGTGTTAGGTACTTTCGGTAAGTTTGGTGTACTGTCATTTAACGGTAACAAGATGATTACTACATCGGGCGGCGGTGCTTTGATTTGCCAAAATGCTGAAGATAAGAATACGGTTATGTGGTATGCTACCCAAGCGCGCGATGCTTATCCTTATTATGAACATACAGCGATCGGTTATAATTATCGCATGAGTAATATCTGTGCCGGTATTGGTCGTGGTCAGATGACTGTAGCAGATGCGCATATTGCTCATCACAAGCATGTGCAAGCTTTGTATGAGGAGTTGTTGAAAGATGTAGTAGGTGTGCATATCCACAAGCAGCCTGTGGATTCGCGCTATGATGCTAATTTTTGGTTGTGTACTGCTATCCTTGATTCAGATGTAAAGATTGTTGGTCAAGAGAAGGCCTATAAAGAAGTTATTAAGACTGCTGTGGGAGGAGCTGCCGGTGTGATTAAGGTAGTGGATAGCGCTACAACGGATTGTCAGCCCAATGAGAATGTGGAAGCATTGCGTGTATTTATGCTCTCGAAGATGGTCGAAACCAGACCGGTTTGGAAACCGATGCATAAACAACCGGTCTATGCAGAAGCTCCTTGTTACACTAATGGTGTAGAAGAAGATATTTTTAAGGTAGGTTTCTGTCTGCCGGCTGGTCCTTATGTGACAGATGATAATGTACGTTACATCGTGGAATCAATTAAGGAAGCTATCGTGAAGTCGTGACGGATATTTCTATTAAGTGATTTTGTGGCTCTTTGTGTAACGGATTAGCAGATGAGGATTTTTTTGAATCTGTTGAAAGGACTTTTCTTTTTCTTCTGTGTGCCCTATTTTGTTTGGAAACAGAAGAGGATGGCTGCATAAAAGTAAACATTGAATTCGTTCAATGCTTTCTTCCTTACTAATAAAGATTTAGATGACGTAAGGAATGCCGGATTATTCTGATGCGAATCATGGTAATTCTGCTTAATATTATTGTTTGTTTGTGTAGCCCTCCTTTATAAGGTCTGGCGTGACCTATTACATTAAAGGAGGGCTTTTTATTTAGATTTAGGTGTATCCTTTTTGAAATAATGATTGCTACATTCTTTTCATCTCAAATGTAGCTATCAATAGCCAAATTCCTCTGTTTTATGGAGGAGTTTGGCTATCTTTGATTTTTGAAATCTTAAGAGTCATATTGGTATTCCATTTTATATGAAAGATTTATTTTTCATATCCGTTATTAAAATGGGAATAATCCTGCATATTTATGAGTGAAGCGTTAATTGAATAAGTGTTATATAAATTAGGAAAAAAGGCCGGAGCTGTTAGTATGCAGTTCCGGCTTTCTTGTTATTATGTCTCTATGATATAACTTTGGGTGATACTCGTCCGGAAATATGGAAAGATCTCCTTTATTACCTTCCCTTTCTCCTTTTCTTGTCCTGTAATTGTCTCTTTTGCTATGCTAAATCGTATCAAGACGATGCTGTAACTTGTCTTTTTGCTTCTGATGGGAATGTCGCACCTTTGCAATGGTAACGTTAGCAAGGTAATAATCATTAGTATTTATTTAACAAAAAAAGAAAATTATGGCAATTAGATTTAAAAGAGTTTCACGGTTGAGTGATCCGACAAATCAAGATTCAGTTAAGAGAACGTATCCTATTATTTCGTATAAATATGACACTCCGGCAACTCTGAAAGAGGTGGCACAGGAAATCAGTGGAAACTCTGGTGTGAGTGAAGGTGAGACAATCAGTGTACTGAAAGACTTTCGGACATTGATGCGTAAAATTCTTTTAGGAGGACGCTCGGTAAATATTGACGGAATAGGTTATTTCTATCTGTCGGCACAAAGTAAAGGGACGGATAAGGCGGAAGATTTTACAGCAAGTGACATTACCGGATTGCGCATCTGTTTTCGTGCAAACAAGGATATACGTCTTAATGCGGGCGCATCGTCTACTCGTACGGATGGACTGATGTTTAAAGATCTGGATAGACTGAACGATGAAGGCACCGATGCTCCTTCCGGTGGCGACGGGGAAGGGGAAGACCCGGCTGCATAACGCAGATAGATGCAACTGACTACAATTATGGCCTTCATCACTGCCCTTGGCGGGTTGGAGGCCATTAAGTGGCTGGTGCGGTTTGTGACTTTTCGTAAGATGGATGTCCGGAAGGAGGAGGCATCGATAAATAGTATGGAAGCAGAGAACCGCAGGAAAACGGTGGACTGGTTTGAGGAGCGCCTGGAACAGCGTGAAGAGAAAATCAACGGACTTTATGCGGAGTTGCGGAAGGAACAGGAGGAGAAGATCAGTTGGATGATTCGCTGTCATGAAGTAGAGTTGATACAGAAAGAATCGGAAATAAAAAAGTGTGATATAAGAGGATGTGTGAAACGTATTCCTCCATCGGATTATTGATTTGAAAGAAAGGATTTATGGTTATGAGAAAGATCGATTCTGTGATTATACATTGTTCGGCTACGAAAGCCGGAATGGATTTTAGTGTTGCGGATATAGACCGTTGGCATCGTGCCCAGGGGATGAACGGGATAGGTTATCATTATGTAGTCCGGCTGGATGGAACCGTGGAAAAGGGGAGAGAGGTGGAAGTGGCGGGTGCGCATTGCTTGGGATGGAACGGGCGGAGTATAGGCATTTGCTATATCGGGGGACTGGATACGAACGGAAATCCTGCCGATACACGGACGGATGAGCAGAAAAAATCGATGAAAGGGCTTGTGGAAGAGTTGAAGTTGCGGTATCGGATTGTGACGGTGATGGGGCACCGGGATACTTCGCCGGATTTGAATGGGAATGGGATTATAGAACCGGGTGAGTTTATAAAGTCCTGCCCCTGTTTTGATGTGAAAAAGTGGTTGATGGTCTGGAGTCTTTCGCTTTTCTTTTGGGCTTGCGGGACTACCGAGTGTATGGAAAGTCGTCGTACGAAAATAGATGCCGCTGTGTTGGAGACCGGAACTGAGAAGTTTTCCGGTATACAAAAGAGATTGCGGAAAATGCAGGAAAGGATGAATGAACATGTGGAGGAAACGATTTTTGTGTGGACAGAGGATACTGTGGAAATGGTTGGACTTAAGGAAAGAGTATCACCACGAAAGAAGCTGCTTTCTGTAACAAAAAGAACTGTAGACAGGGATGGAAAGAGATTGCAAGAGGAGAAATTTGATGGTGCTGTTATGAAAACCGATTCATTGCAGGTGGCGGAGTATGTACGGGTGAAAACGGAGGATCGGGTGGATAAGCAGGAGAAAAAAAGAGGAGGATGGGGGAAACTGGGATTGTTGGCTGGAATTTGTGTAGTATGTATCTTATTTTTTAGAAAGATTTTTATTGTTGATAATCAGTGAGTTTTTGTCTTTGTGGATAAAAAAGTGAAAAAATAATCATCAAAAGTTTTGGCAGTCTCAAAATAAGCTGTACCTTTGCATCGCTTTTGAAACGGAAGTGTACGGGCGTTT